>TARA_R110002126_G_scaffold4059_1_pt1 | contig 16265 bp, 12 predicted proteins | sample TARA_R110002126 | Tara Oceans TARA_R110002126 (sample SAMEA4397536) | marine metagenome | biome: Polar Biome; feature: [DCM] deep chlorophyll maximum layer (ENVO:01000326); material: water (ENVO:00002006), including particulate matter (ENVO:01000060) such as... | depth 30 m
AGCGGTGAACAGCGCTTCATACGACCTCACGTCGCACGCCCCATTGTGAGTTAAGAGCCACCCGTAAGTTCATAAATTTAGCTAATAGTAAGCATTAGATATATAGATTACGAGCCTATGAGTTAATGATTTAATCATGTAACTATTAATTTTTATGGGATTAGATCGATATCAAAGTTTTTTAAAAACCACGTCAACCCAACAAAAAAAATGATTGATATCATTACGCCAATTAACAAAGAACTCCAGAAACTATACTTGTTTAAAAGCATTGGAAACAATAGAAACATCGGTAACGTAGGAATGACGTACCAAAATGTATACCAAGCATGATTAGCTATTTTTTCATTTGATTCATTTTCGACATACATCCAAATCATTGCCATGATAGTTACAATCGGGAGAGCAACTACTAGTGCGCCAAATTTATCGCTGCGTTTTGCTATTTCTGAAGCCGCAACAATGATTGCAGCTGTAATGAGATATTTTGTAATTATCCAGGTCATAATTTCTCTGTTTTCATAAAAATCAAAAAACCGATTGCCGATAGGTTTTTAGTTTGTCATACTATTGATAAATAGTTAAGAGAATAATTTGATGCAATTAGGTGACTTAGAAAAGTTAGTGCTTCAATTCCTATGGTCTGAGAAAGAAGCAGATGCAAAGCGTGTACATGCAGTAGTTGGGATTACTCGTGGAAATTCATTAAATACGATCCAAACTACGTTAGATCGACTGTTCAAAAAGGATTTGTTAAGTAGAACTAAGCAAGGGCATGCACATTTCTATACCGCCAAAGTTGATAGAGAATCACTTATCGCAACATTAATAACAGATGTTACAGCCGACTTTATTGAAGATGGTGAACATAGCCTGATTGCTGCATTTGCTTCATCTTCAGCTAATCTTGACGACGCTCAATTTGATGAATTGGAAAAGCTTATAGAAGAACAACGAAAATTACGTAGTAGGCAAGCATAAGATGCTCGAAGGTAACGTGGCGATTTTATTAAATTTGATTAGTGTTGCAATAACGGCTTTTGTTATCGTTACACTATTAATATCTGCTATTGTCCCGTTGATTAGAAGCAGCTTAGATGCATTTGATTTTATCGCTCGAAAACGAATTTTGTGGTTGATGGTTACTTCTCCTTGGTGGATTGCGCTATTTTGCGTAGGAATATTGTTCCCTCGTCAAGGGAATGGATACTTAATTCTTTGGATGGAAAAGGTTGCACATTGGCATCATATCGATCTATTTATAGTAACAAGCTGGCATGGATTAACTTTGGTCATTGCAGCAGTCGTATTGGCGGTGTTGATTAACATTTCCTTTATTCAAGTTCGCCGTCATTCCATCGCAATACACAATCTTTTTAAACTTTCAGATGTTCAGCCTATTGCGGGTCAAAATGAAGATACTGTTTTTTCAATCTCATTAAGCATGCCTGCGGCTTTTACCATCGGTTTATTCAAGCCAAAGGTTTACCTTACATCAGGATTACTACAACAGCTTGAACAATCTGCTGTTGATATTATTATCCAACACGAGTTAGCACATGTTAGAGCAAGAGATCCCTTATTCAAAAGTATTTACGCTTTTTTCTGCCTACTTTATCCGAAGCCTATCCGCCGCTCTTTACAACAAGATTTTACTTTATTAACAGAACAACAAGCAGACGATGCCGTCACGCTCTACCATGACAACCTTGATGTGGCACAAACTTTAGTTACAGTCGCTAAGAAACAACGTCTGTTACCTGTTAGCTGTGAAGGAGTTCAAGTCAGTCATTTTAGTAAAGACCAAATTACCCTACGGGTAGAAAACCTTCTTTCTCCAAGAGAGCAAGTATCTGGAGCTAAACTGGCATTTACAGGGTTATGCTTCCTCGTGACTACATTATTCACATTATCAACTGTTGATAGCCTCCATCATCTAATCGAAACCTATTTCAACCATTAAATAAGGGTTATGAATGAATAATATTGTTGAAACAACCATAGATAAAAAACCGATTGCCAATCGGTTTTTGTGTGGTTTTTTTATCTCGGCCTTAGCATTTTCTGTGACAGCAAAAGACAACACAGAAATAAAAGTGCCACTTTATTTAGAAGACGCTATTCGCATGACGTTAAGTCACCACCCTGAGTTAGCGGTATTTTTGCATAAGACAAATATGCAAAAAGGAGCAATACAACAAGCAGGTATTGGTGAGCCAGCACAAATTGGGCTTACTTTTGAAGATGGTTTAGGCGTCGGTGAACATAGTGGGCTGAGTAATATGCAAACCACACTGACGTATTCCTGGTTGTTGCAACAAGAGCAAATTAATAGCCGTGTTGGCAATGCACAAACAGAGATGGAGCAGGTAGATATTGATAAGCACATTGTCACAATGGATTTAGCGGCGAGTACAGCAAAACAATTTACTCAAATCTTAGTAAAGCAAGAGCGTCTGAAGTTGAATCAAATGGCAACGCTTCAAGCGAACGAAGTGCTTAAAGCCATATCTGAACGGGTCAGTGCCGGCAGAAGCTCAACGATTGAAATGCGTATGGCAGAAGTTGAAATCGTGCGGATGCAGCTAGCTGTTGAAGATACAGAGCACGATTTAAAAGCTAGCCAGTATCAATTGTCGTCGTTGTGGGGAAAGCCAGGCACCCAATTTAGAGTCAATGGTAATTTATTCGCTCTGCCTGTGTTATCAAGTTTAGATAAGGAACTCGATAAACTGAAAAAAAGCCCGTATATCACTCAATTTGCAACCGCTACCCGCATAGCACAATCACAATTGGAGCTGGCGCGGATAGAGGCTAAATCTCAATGGCAATTTTCTGCTGGTTTTCGCCGTTATGAAGCAACAGATGACTTTGGCCTTGTTGCTGGTGTATCGGTTCCTTTTGGCGCAAGCGACCGTAATGCAGGGACTATTTCGACCTTACAAGCCAAGCAAGACGTGCTTGCTGTCGAACAAGTAGCGTTAATGCAAAAGCTCGACTCACAGTTATATGTACAACTACAAGAAATAGCCCATGCACGGCATGTTATCGATGCTTTTGAAAAAACGATAATCCCAACATTAGAAGTGACATTAAAAGAGGCTGTTCGAGCCTTTGAACTTGGACAACTCAGCTACAGTCAATGGAGTGATATACGCCGTGATTTACTTAATGCCCAATCGGAGTTGTTAAATACATACGAGAGTTTGCATTTACAACATTTTGAAATTCAACGCCTAACGGGCGCATCTATATCATTGTGAGACGTTTATGAAAAATAATAATATTTTTACATCACTGACTTTTGCAATATTTCTTTGCTTAAGTGTGAGCCCTTCATTTTCAGTGTCTGCATCATCTGCCCCTGAAGCGGAAGAAGCTGAGCCAGAAAAAGGCCCCCACAGAGGCCGCATGTTGCGAGACGACAATATGGCTTTGGAGCTAGCTATTTTTGAAACGGGTGTACCGCCGGAGTTTAGGGTGTGGGTAACCGATGCAGGCAAGCCTGTTTCACCGGATAAAGTGGCTTTGAATGTTCAACTTACCCGTCTTGGTGATGTTGTAGACGATATTAACTTTCGTGTCGAAGGTGACTTTTTACGTGGAGATTTAGAAATTTACGAACCTCATTCATTTGTGGTCACCATTAGCGCTAAATATCAGGGCAAAAATTATCGCTGGCAATACGATAACCTTGAAGGCCGAACTCGTATTGAGCCAGCAGTGGCTGAAGCTATGGGAATTAGTACCGATGTTGTCGCGGCTAGAACACTTCATCAAACCATTCCTGCTTATGGGCGTTTATCGCTTCCAGCGAGTGCGACACATAATATATCAGCCAGATTTGACGGGGTAATCACCAAGTTGTTTGTTAAACAAGGCGACCTTGTAAAGCAAGGGCAGACACTGATGACAGTTGAAAGTAACGAAAGCCTTAAGCCTTATCAAATCACATCTCCTGCCGACGGCATTGTGACTGAACAGTATGCCAATAGTGGTGAACAAACAGCGTCAAAAACCTTATTGACCCTAACCAATACGTCGCAATATGTGGCCAAGCTAGCAGTATATCCCGCCGATTATAAAAATGTCGTTGTTGGCACTCCGGTAACCGTAAAGATTGAAGGTTATGACACTCCGCTTACAGGGAAGGTTGAGTTTATTGAGCAAAAAGTCCGCGATGACCAGGCTAAATTAGTATGGGTGAAGGTGCCGAATGTGAATAATGCTCTGGCCGACGGTGGGTTTGTTAACGCTGATATTGAGGTGGCGACGATTGATGTGCCTGTCGCAGTAAAAAAAGTCGGTTTGCAAGGGTTCAGGGACTTTACCGTAGTTTATGCAAAAGTAGGTGAACAATACGAGGTGAGAATGCTTGAGCTTGGTCAAGATGATGGTGAGTGGGTCGAAGTTCTTGGTGGAATTGCATTAGGGGCAACCTATGTGACTGAAAACAGTTACATCATTAAAGCTGACATTGAAAAGTCTGGCGCTTCGCACGATCACTAGGAGTAGTAAATGTTGGAATCTATTTTACGCTTTTCCATAAAGCGCAATGTACTCGTTTTAGTACTAGTGATGATTACGGCTTTTGTGGGCGCCTGGAATTTTACCAAGCTGCCTATTGATGCTGTCCCTGATATCACCAATGTACAAGTCATGATTAACACCAAAGCACTAGGGTATACACCATTAGAAATTGAACAACGGGTCACCTTTCCATTAGAAAATGCGCTTGCGGGATTGCCTGGGCTTACATATACCCGTTCTGTGTCACGTTATGGTTTATCGCAAGTTGTTGCCATTTTTGATGACAATACCGATGTATATTTTGCTCGGCAATTGGTGAGTGAACGCTTATCTGCCGCGCGTTCAGAATTACCGTCAGGACTTGAGCCTGAACTCGGACCGATTGCCACTGGGCTGGGTGAAATTTTCATGTTCACAGTGGATGCGTTACCCAATGCAACACATGCCGATGGCTCCGAGATTACACCCACCGACCTACGTACTGTTCACGATTGGACTATTCGTCCGCAACTAATGCGTGTGCCTGGCGTTGTTGAGGTGAATCCTATTGGTGGGTTTGAACGTGAAATTTTGGTTGCATTCAAACCCCAAAAACTGCTCGCGTTTGGTGTTACTCAAGCTGATGTGGTTGACGCAATTGCACAAAATAATCAAAACCAAGGCGCAGGATTTATTGAGCAAAATGGCGCGCAATGGCTTATGCGTATTCCTGGGCAAGCCGAAGACTTACAAGCCATTGGTAACATTCCGCTAAAAAGTATTGATGGTTCACCTGTTCGCATAAAAGATGTGGCAGATATTGGTGATGGAAAAGGGCTGCGCAATGGTGCTGCCACCCAAAATGGCCGTGAAGTGGTGATGAGCACGGTATTTATGCTTATCGGCCAGAATAGTCGCACAGTGGCTCACGCAGTAGGTGAGAAGCTAAAACAAATTAATGCAAGCTTACCTCAAGGGATTGTGGCTACCGCGGTATACGATCGTACTAAGTTAGTTGATCAAACACTTAGTACAGTACAAACAAACCTGACCGAAGGGGCTATTTTAGTTGTAGTTGTGTTGTTTATTTTACTTGGTAATTTCAGGGCCGCATTTTTAACCGCATTGGTGATCCCGTTTGCGATGTTAATGACTGTGACAGGCATGGTTCAAGTTGGTGTTAGTGCCAATCTAATGAGTTTAGGTGCGCTTGATTTTGGCTTGTTAGTGGACGGTGCAATTATCATTGTTGAAAACTGCCTGCGCCGTCTGAGTCAAGCTGGGCAACATTCTTTACCTTTGAAAGCACGCTTAGAACTAGTGTTTGATGCAACCCGTGAAGTGATCCGCCCAGCGTTATTCGGTGTGTTCATTATTACTGCCGTGTATTTACCCATTTTCGCCCTTGAAGGTGTAGAGGGGAAAATGTTCCACCCGATGGCCATTACCGTTGTTATCGCCCTATTAAGTGCCATGTTACTGTCGGTAACCTTTGTGCCTGCAATGATTGCATTGTTATTTAAAAAACCAATCAAAGAAAAGCACAGTCCAATTATTCGTGGAGCGGCTTATTTGTATCGTCCAGCGTTAAATATGGTGCTTAAAGGTCGTTGGATTGTGGTGTGTATGGCGGTGTTGTTAGTGGTCATTTTTGGCCACCAAGCTACCCGGCTAGGCAGTGAGTTTGTACCAAACCTTGATGAAGGTGATATTGCCATGCATGCACTGCGCATTCCTGGAACATCATTAAGTCAGGCAATTGCATTGCAAGAAGTGTTAGAAGAAAAAATTCAGCAAATGCCGGAGGTTGAAAGAGTATTTGCCAAAATAGGCACGGCCGATGTGGCAACTGATGCTGTACCGCCAAGTGTTGCAGACAACTTTATTATTCTAAAACCACGTGATCAATGGCCTAATCCTAATAAATCAAAAGAGCAGGTTGTGGAGGATTTAGCTGCGTTGGTAGAGCCAATACCTGGCAATCGTTATGAATTTTTGCAACCTATTCAAATGCGGTTTAATGAATTACTGGCGGGTGTGAGAGCCGAATTAGCAATTAAAGTGTTCGGCGATGATTTTGAAACCCTTGCCGCATTAGGTAATGAAATTGAGTCAGCCATTAGCCAGGTTGAAGGTATAGCCGATGTGCAAGTTGAACAAACTACGGGGTTACCGCTTTTATCCATAATCCCTAACGCTGACAAAATTATGCAATACGGGATCAGTAAAGCGCAATTGCAATCCCAATTAGCGACTGCGCTAGGTGGAACCGTTGCTGGCAAGTTTTATCAAGGTGATAGGCGTTCGGATATTGTCGTTCGATTAGATGAAGTACTGCGTAATGATGTCGACGCACTGTCATATTTGCCAATTCATCTGGGCAATGGTCGTTCTGTGCCATTACAAGAACTTGCTTCATTGGAATTGATTAATGGTGCAAACCAAATTAATCGAGAAAATGGCAAGCGTAGAGTCGTTGTGACAACAAATGTGAGAGGCCGTGATTTAGGTGGTTTTGTGAGTGATATTCAACAAGCCGTTGCTGCCAATGTTGATATTCCTGCTGGTTACTGGATTGAATACGGCGGCACTTATCAGAAGCTCCAGTCCGCTTCACAGCGTTTAAGTATTGTAGTACCAGTCACGTTGCTCATGATTATTGGTTTGTTAGTGTTAGCGCTGAATTCAATCAAAGATGCATTAATCATTTTTACAGGCGTGCCTTTAGCATTGACGGGCGGGGTTGCTGCATTAATGTTAAGTGGTATTCCATTCTCAATATCAGCAGCAGTTGGCTTTATTGCGTTGTCAGGTATTGCCATTTTGAATGGATTAGTCATGGTCTCGTTTATCCGAGAATTACGAAAAGAGGGCATGAATTTACACCAGGCTATTTTTGACGGTGCATTAACTCGACTTCGACCTGTAATGACCACTGCGTTTGTTGCATCGTTGGGCTTTCTTCCGATGGCGTTTAATAGTGGTATGGGTTCTGAAGTACAACGGCCTTTAGCTATGGTAGTTATCGGTGGGATTATTTCCTCAACGCTACTAACTTTATTTGTTATTCCCGCACTTTACCGAATTTTACATAAAGATAAGGATACGATTTTGATTAAAACAGAAACTTTGGAGTCATTTAATGCCAAGTAAATTATCAAGCTATTGCTTGTTCGCACTCCTCTTATGTTGCTCCTTTATTAGCATTGAGGTACTCGCTCATGGTGTTGATGACAATACTAGAGCTTTTTTAGAGCAAAATAGCGGCGTACAGTTTGTGCCATTTCTTTACATTGGCGCAAAACACATGATTACCGGATACGATCATTTACTATTTTTGGTTGGCGTTATTTTCTTTTTATATAGAAGCCGTGATGTTTTCATATATGTCACGATGTTCACCATCGGTCATAGCACTACGTTGCTGTTAGGTGTGTTAAGCGATATCCAAGTCAATGCTTACCTTATTGATGCCATTATAGGTTTGTCTGTGGTGTATAAGGGTTTTGATAATTTAGGTGGGTTTAAACGTTGCTTCAATTGGCAACCCAATACGCAGTGGGCTGTTCTCATTTTTGGGCTTTTTCATGGCCTAGGGCTAGCGACCAAATTACAAGAGTTTAACTTACCTAATGAAGGCCTCTTTACCAATTTAGTCGCATTTAACATTGGTGTAGAACTCGGTCAGTTTGCGGCTTTAGTGGTGATATTAATTGTGATCAATGTCTGGCGTAAATGGCCATCATTTCAGCAGTTTTCAACACTAACAAATACTCTACTTATGAGTGCTGGCGTCATGTTGATGGGTTATCAATTGACTGGTTACTTTATTAATTAATAACAAAGAGAAATATATGCAACATACAGTAAGTAGTAACACGCTAATTAAAGCTTCTTTAGCAGCAACGGTTTTAGCGGCTGTTGTGTTAGTCACCCTTATTTTGCCTGCAGAATACAATATCGATCCTACAGGTATTGGTCAAAAAATAGGTGTCACCGCATTGGCTCAAACGGCTGAACCGGCAACACCAGAAAGCGCAAAAGTAGAAGGTACAACTGAGTTTCAAAGCATCGAAGTTGTAGTGCCTGCAGGCAGAGGCGTCGAATATAAGTTTGAAATGCAGCAATACGAGAAAATGACCTATGAATGGCTAACTGATGGAGACGCATTGTTCTTCGATCTACACGGCGAACCAGAAGGAGATACAACTGGATATTACGAGAGTTATGTTATTGCCACGTCTGATGAGATGAAAGGGAGTTTTACCGCCCCCTTTGCAGGATCTCATGGCTGGTATTGGAAAAATAAGTCTACCACCCCTGTAACCATTAAATTACTGGTTAAAGGTCAATATAAAGTGATTGGTTTAAAATCATAAGGACAAGTAAATGAGATATTTAATTTTAATTTTAGTGATCTGTAGCGCTCTTGTCAGTAGTGATTCATTTGCACATGTAGATAGAATGAAAAGTATGGATCATTCAAGACATAGTCATATGAACGATGAAAAGGTCAAGGGTATTACAATAACAACAATACAGAAATTGACATTTAAAGACTTAGGATATGAAGTGGGCAAATTGCCTTCATCGTGGGAAAGCATAAGCACTGCCGATGTGAACATTGTAAGCACCCATGGGGGAAGCTATGTAGTGAGTGCGACTAATTCACAAACAAAAAAGACAATATTTTTTAAAATTGAAGACGATGGCGAGGTTGTTGCTATATCAGAGAGTAATGGCTTTAAATAAGCGGTAAGTAATGTAATAGTGATTGCCAAACGACTACTTCTAATTGAAGTAGTCGCAACCATTGTTCTTACTAAGTCAGGATAAGAACAAGGCGTCTAAAGGCGGCACTATCTACTTAGAAGCCTGTTGGTCATAATGGCAATTGATAACACCATCATCCTAATTGTTTACTACTACACATTATGAGAGCTTGAGTTAGTTAACTTGAAATGGTCGCATAATCATGTGAATCGCTTGGGTAATGGTGTCCCAGTGTTCATTTATTATGGAAGTTAAATAATGTTCGAAACTAGTCATAAAGATCGCTACTAACTGAAAAGTTAGAAACTAATAAAAAGCGACCGACTCATTGAGTGGTCGCTTTTTTTGCCCAGCGAAGCTGGCAAACCCGCTAGGCTGAAAGATGCCCAGATCAACCCTACTGAGGGGAAGATAATCGCAAAGGCGTTGTTGGTCAACGACAGGGTCTGAAGGAAGCCATAGGAAGTTAACAGTACACAACGCAAGTGAACCTGCTTCGGCAGTTGAGGTGGGTAAGCGTGCAAAATAACGCAAAGTCCTATACTCAGCCAGACCTAAGCTGTGTTTGAGGGTGGCATTGTTAACAGGGAGTCAGTGCAGTAACTGGGGAAGCCTGGCACTGAATCCGGATATAGACCGGAGACATTGAGTCAAGGCGAAAGCCAAGATCAATTTTAGTGTGTGGTGGCAGATGACCCCGTAGTAGTAGTGAGTTAAGCTTGGCCTGTGAAAGCCTGTAATGGTGTGGAGGACAAAAACAAGCTGACCATCAACAATGCGTTTTATGGAACGTTAACGGTCAAAAGCAGTTAAACGTTGCGAAGGGGTGAAGTACATTTTAAGTCTGTGATGAGCAGATGTTTTTTTTAGTGGTACCCAAACCGACTTGCTATCGGGGTATTCCTGCTTGGTTGATTATGGAAATAATCAACTGAAATGAGAAACCGTACAAGGGAGTAGCTTTGACAAACTTTAGTAAATTACCTGAGCTTCGGATAAGAAATTAGCTCCCCAAAGGAACTAAATGCTCGTTCCTTGATCCGATCATTCGACCAAGAGTTATTAGAAAAAGAAACGAGCATGAATAAATTAGTGAAACCTACTGTGATTTCGAGCGAAACTGGCAGAAATCCAGATCAATACAAAGAAGCTGTTTAACGACTTAAGCGACAACAGTCTTTAAAAATACAGTTTAGTTTAATTGACGAAATCAATAAGAAATGTTCTACTTTAACTTTGTGCATCTGATGGTTATTTCTTTGAAAAATAAGTTTCTAAATTTAATATTAGCGATTGCGATTGTAATACAATCGTTTGTAGCTATTGCAAATTCACAAGAAACGCATACATTAGATGTACAACATATCCAAACCGAACATTCTCACGAATATGATAGCCAAATAGTTGATAACGAATTACCAATAGAAGGTGAACATAGTGTTGAGGACTGTCATCACTGTGGACATTGTCATGGGTTTCATTCTCAATGTTTGACTCAAACTAAACCTAGTATTGATCACAATATACTAGTAACTCATCAATACCTATATTCATATCAATATGCTAATGCATACTCTGATAACCCAATAATCCCTCCTATAAGTTAACTCTATTTGAATAGCTCATTTTAGCTGAGCATCTTTATATTCTTGTCTACTTACGATTTTACTGTCGTCAGTTAACACTACCAAAATAAATATGAGTTTAATTTATGAAAATATTTTTTAAAAAAAGTATTTGCGCCATGCTATGCGTCGGTATGTTTTTAGCTATGTTAATCAATATACAAAGAGCAAATGCACAACCAACATCGACGTCTTGGCTGTCAATGCAAATAAACAAACATCCAAATATTATTGCTGCCAAAGAAGAAATGAATGCTGTTTTTTCAAATGCGGAAGGGAACAAGCAACCGCTTTATAATCCTGAACTAGAGACTGGTTATGAGCGAGAAGGTGACGCTAATAATTATTCCATTGGCATTAATCAAACGATTGATTGGTGGGATAAACGAGAAACAAAAGAGCAACAAGCTAACTTTAGCTTAACTCAAGCAAGCAAACACTTTGATTTTCTTGTTCAAGAAAAGACAGCGCAAGCTTTACAAGCGTTAATTACTTGGCAAGCAGCTAAAAAGCAAGCTTTTATAGCTCAAGAACAAGAAAAGCAGTTGGAAACCATACTTGATTTAGTTAAGGATCGTCAAAAAGCAGGTGATCTTGGACAAGTAGATGCTGAACTTACTTTTTTAAGTTTATCTCAAATGTTGAATGTTACCGCAAAAGCACAAGTTCAATTAAAACAAGCTGAAGCTCAAGTCAAGGAGCTACTGCAGGATTGGACGCCGGATAAAGAGGTTTTACCTGCGCAAGGTTTGACTATCAGCAATTATCAATTATCACCTCAATGGCTTCAACAACATCCTTTAGTTCTAGAGGCAAAAGCGCAGTGGCAAATAGCTAAAAGTAATGCTCAACTGTCAATGTTGGAGGCTAAAGCGGACCCTACTATCGGTATAAATGCAGGTAAAAATGCAGGAGACAATGTGCTTGGAGTAACGCTTTCAATGCCTCTGAACATTCGCAACAATTTTTCAGCACAAGCAAGAGCTGCGAATCAACAAGCATTAGCTGCCGAAGCAAATTTTCTCTCCATTATGCGCAAACAACGGTTTTCTATTCAATCAAGTATCGACACCTTGCTCACTTATCAAAAAAACTATCAACGTTGGCAACAATTGATGGATGGAAGAGGTAAACGTAGTGGCGACTTGCTGCAAAAGCAATGGCAAAGCGGTGATGTGAGCACTACCGAGTATTTACTCGCTTTACAACAGCGTGCTGAAGGTCTTAAAGCGGGCATAGACTTACAAAGTCAATTTCAATTAAGCCAAATAGATTGGCTATTACAAGTGGGGCAAATTAAGACTGTGCTCCAACAATTATCTCAGCCTTGATCATTAAATGTAATTTGAATAATTAATAGTCAATGAACCAATTTTGGAAAAAACATATGAATAAGCAAATTAAATTAATAACGCTGGCCGTACTTTTTTGTGGAATAACAACCATAACTACTGCGACATTTGCAAATGTTCAATCATCTGAAAAAAACGAAAAGCATGTTGAAGAAAAAGATGATGGACATGGACATGAAGCTAAAAATGAGGAGGAAGAAGGTGCGGGAGTTAAACTTTCAAAGGGGCAATTAACTTTAGCTGAAATTAACATAACCGTACTAGAGCCTCAGACGATGGCTTACAGTATTTATGCTCAAGGGGAGATAAAGGCTAATGATTATACCAGTTATTTAGTCTCGCCAAGAGTAGATTCAGTGATACTAAAACGCCATGTTGCTTTAGGTGATCATGTTGAAATCAATCAACCGTTAGTCACCCTATTTAGTGAGTCAATGGCTGAAGCTCAAGCCAGCTATAGGCTCGCTGATTCAGAATGGAAAAGGGTTCAAAAACTTGGTCGAAAAGCGGTAGGTGAGAAACGCTTTATAGAAGCTCAGACCGATTTTGAGGCTGACTTAGGACGATTATATGCGTTTGGCTTATCTACTGACGCTATTATCTCTTTGACTACCAACACTAAAAAACTGGGGCAATACACTCTAAACGCTGAGACTTCTGGCGCGGTATTATCTGATAATTTTCGTCAAGGCCAACGCATAGAATCGGGCGGTACTTTATTTGAGTTGGCTGATGAAGATACGTTATGGGTTGAAGCACGTTTAGCTCCATCAATGGAATTGGACTTACCTGAAAATTCAAAGGCGCAAGTAAATGTAGGTAACAATACATACATAGCTACGATCACTCAAAAAGCTCATACCATAGACCCAGTAACTCGCACACGTATTATACGCTTACAGGTTCAAAATGTCGGTCATAAGCTTCATCCAGGCTTATTTGCGGATGTCTATTTTGCCTTTGAAACGGACAAAAAAGTTCTGACTGTGCCTGAAGAAGCATTAATGCGTGGTAGTGATGGTGATTGGATGGTGTTTGTTGAAGAAAATGGCGAATTTAAAGGTGTCGAAGTTGAATTGGGACGACAACTGGGAAAATCACGTGAAATTTTTGGTTTGCCATCAGGTACTAAAGTCGTTACAACTGGCGCTTTTTATGTTGCCGCGGAAATTGCCAAAGGCAGTTTTGATGCTCATAACCATTAATTAACTGATAATTGGAGAACTAACACATGTTAAATCGTTTGATTGACTGGTCTGTCGCTAACCGATTATTGGTGATTCTTGCCTTGATTGCGTTCACGGTTTCGGCCTTTTTTATTATTCCTCGTTTGAATTTGGATGCATTTCCAGATGTTACCAACGTACAAGTGGCAATTAATACTGAGGCGCCTGGTTTGGCTTCGGAAGAAGTAGAACAACTCATAACCTTTCCAATAGAAGCCGTAATGTATGCATTACCTGATGTTGAAGAAGTACGCTCTATTTCTAAAACAGGCTTGTCTGGTATTACGGTTGTTTTCAAAGAAGGCACCGATATTTATTTTGCTCGTCAATTGGTTTTTGAACGATTGCAATCAGCAAAAGAATTGATCCCTGAAGGGGTTGGTACACCTGAAATTGGCCCAAACACTTCTGGTTTGGGGCAAGTATATCAATATTTATTGCTCGCTGATGAAGACTCGGGGTATGACAGCATGTCACTTCGAAGCCTTAACGATTGGGTGGTTAAATTACTCTTAATGCCAGTAGATGGCGTTACAGATGTTTTAGCATTCGGCGGAAATGTTAAACAATACCAAGTAAATATTAATCCTTCTCGTTTGCTTGCTTACCAATTAACTCAACAAGATATCGCTAATGCATTAGAAGATAATAATGACAATGCGGGAGGCTGGTATATGGATAGAGGCCAAGAGCAACTTATTATTCGAGGTGTTGGTTGGTTAAGTAGTGATGAAAAAGGTATTGAAGAACTAAAACAAATCCCTGTTAAAACAATTGAAGGTACTGTTGTTTATCTTGCTGATGTGGCAACTGTTGAGTTTGGAAGCGAAATTAGACAAGGCGCGGTTACCATGAGTAAACGTGTTGGTACTAACGGTAGTAAATTTCTAGGTGAAGTTGTATCCGGCATTGTTTTAAAGCGTATGGGCGCAAATACCAAAGTTGCCATTGATGGCATAAAAGACAGAATACCACTTATTCAACAAGCCCTGCCAAAAGGTGTCACGTTTGAACCTATTTATGATCAAGCAGATTTGATTGAAAAAGCAGTTAGTACGGTCGCTGAAGCATTGATAATGGCTTTTATCTTTATTGTTATCGTGTTAGTACTTTTCTTACTGAATGTTCGAGCTGTTTTATTGGTACTTATTTCTATTCCACTTTCTGTTGGGATGGCATTAATGATCATGGCTTACAATGGCTTGTCTGCGAATTTAATGTCTCTGGGTGGTTTAGCGGTTGCTATTGGTATGATGGTCGATGGTGCGGTGGTGATGATGGAAAATATTTTCAAACATCTCAGTCAGCCAGACCGTCGTCACGAACATAGTCATAAAGGAATGCATGACAGTGAGAACCCTTTTGATGTCGAAAAAGATGTCGATGTTAGTTTACGTATACAAATTGCCGCTAGAGAAGTAGCTAAGCCAGTATTTTTTGCAGTAACAATTATTATGGTGGTTTTTGCGCCATTATTTAGCTTAGAAGGGGTTGAAGGCAAACTATTTCAGCCGATGGCTATTAGTATTATGATTGCTATGGTTGCGTCGTTAGCCGTGTCTCTCATTGTTGTACCCGCGTTAGCTAGTTACTTGTTTCAACGAGGTTTTAAAGCACGAACCAGCCCTTTCGTTAGTGTGCTAGAAAAATTTTACCGTCGTAGTTTAACAAAGGCAATGAATGCAAAGAAAGTGGTTCTTATAGGGGCTGGAGCCTTACTTGTTGGTACATTATTTTTAGTGCCAAATTTAGGTACTGAATTTGTACCAGAGCTTGAAGAAGGCACGATTAATTTACGTGTAACAATGGCTCCATCAACCAGTTTAGCGACAGCGCTTTCAGTTGCCCCTAAACTGGAAAAAATATTACTTGAATTTCCTGAAGTTACTTATGCTACCAGTCGTATTGGCCGAGCAGAAATTGGTGGTGATCCTGAGCCAGTGAGTAACATTGAAATCTATATTGGTCTCAAACCAGTTGTAGAGTGGACCAGCGCTAAAACACGCCATGAACTACAAGGTTTAATGGAAGTAAAACTTGAGAAATTCCCCGGTTTACTACTGAATTTTTCTCAACCTATCGCAACAAGAGTAGATGAATTACTTTCTGGTGTTAAAGCGCAGTTAGCCATAAAACTATTTGGTGCTGATCTCGATGTCCTGGCTCAGCAAGGTCAAGCTATTGTTAATGCTATTCAAGGTGTTGATGGTGCAAGAGATGTAGCGATGGAGCCAATAGCAGGAGAATCTCAGTTAGTCGTTAGACCAAACCGTCGTCAATTATCTCGATATGGTTTATCGATTGGTGATGTCATGAGGTTAGTGCGAAATGGTATCGGTGGTCACGAAGTAGGGCAAGTCATTAATGGTAATGAACGTTATGATATTTATCTGAGGATAGACAAAGCGTTTAGAAATCAACAACAAACTATTGCTGATTTACGACTACAAGCCCCAACAGGTGCATGGGTACGACTAGGTGATGTTGCAGATATTGCCATTGAATCAGGCCCTCCTCAGGTTCGCCGAGATGATGTTCAGCGACGCGTCGTTATTCAAGCCAATGTACAAGGGCGAGACATGGGTAGTGTCGTAAAAGATATTCGAGCAGCAATTGCAACTAAGGTTGATTTGCCTACGGGTTATTCTGTTGATATCGGTGGGCAATTTGAAAATCAACAAAGAGCACAGCAACGACTAGCTATTGTTGTGCCACTTTCTATTGGCATTATTGCGTTGTTATTATATTTTGCTTTTGCCAGTGTGGGTCAAGCCATGCTC
>TARA_R110002126_G_scaffold118158_1_pt1 | contig 16193 bp, 15 predicted proteins | sample TARA_R110002126 | Tara Oceans TARA_R110002126 (sample SAMEA4397536) | marine metagenome | biome: Polar Biome; feature: [DCM] deep chlorophyll maximum layer (ENVO:01000326); material: water (ENVO:00002006), including particulate matter (ENVO:01000060) such as... | depth 30 m
ACCTGCTTCGATAAGTTTATCGAAAAGGATTAAACTTTGAGTATTATGCGCCGCTACTAAAGTAGATGCTTTAGCAGGTATATAGTCTCTATCCCCTCTATGTTTTTCTTCTTCAATGTGAGGATTGATCAACTCTTCGGCATTGCTTGCCTGTCGGTTTGACTTGTGTTGCGTTCTGAACTCTTGAGGCTCGTAGAACTGAATATTTATATCGGTGTATCTTCTAGAAATTTCATTATAAGACCAAGTTCTGTGGCGGTGATGCTGAGAACGCACATACAAAGGTACAACAAAACGGAATGTAATAGAACAATGTTCCAAAGTGGAAGTGTGCCTGTGCTTAATAAGGTACCTGATAAGTCTCTCATCTTTTTCATCTAAAACGGCCTTCTCTTTCCCAAATGATACGCGAGCAGAATTAACAACAGTGAGATCATTACCGACATGCTGTACATAATCAACCCTTCCATAATTATCTCCATAAAGCTCTATTCTTTTATTATAATTCCTCATTAAATCCTCTCTGGTGATTCTGAAAATATTAGATTCATGTTTTCTATATCAAAATTGTTCTCAATATATGACTTCCATCTCTGCTCAGTATCAAACTTTAGTGTAGCTGCATCTCTTCTGATCCCCCACACATCGACCTCTCTGAGAATATCAACCTTATTGATAATTAAATCGGTGACTCCATTGATATCAACGGCTCTCTGTAGATTCTTGATATCCAGCCAGTTACACTGTCGGCGTCTGCCAGTTGTAGCGCCAAATTCCTTTCCGATTCCTTGGATATCATTAAAAATATTTTCATGACCATGAAATCTCTTAGAACCCACATATGTATCATATGCTTTAGCGACTCCGTAAATGCGCCGGATGGACTGCGGTGGAATGCCATTTAGAAGCGCCCCAGCGGACGTACAGTGGCTCGAAGTCACAAAGGGGTAGTCGCCCCAATCAATATCTAATCCGAAGCCTTGAGCGCCCTCACAGAGCACCGTAGGCGCATCTCTGCCATGTAGCTCGTCATACAGGTCAACCAAATAGTTGCTATTGATCAAATCACGGTGATCGCCGGCTCTAATGCCATTTCGATCATATTTGTCGCGATATGCCGGACCATTCCCCTGCTTTGTCGTCCCAATCTCAGTATCCTCGCCATCTTCATATAAATGATCATTGGTGATAATATGGGCATTTTTTGCAATAAAAATTAAGCCCTCTGTGCTAATTCCACCATCTTCAAGCATTTTTATTTCTTTATGAAACTGCTGAAGATTTACAACACAGCCACTGCCAATAATTGACTTAACTCCAAAAAACACGCCAGCCGGAATGTGGTGTGTCACAAACTTTCTACCATTATGATAAATGGTGTGACCGGCGTTGCAGCCGCCATTAAATCTAATACAATGTGTATATTCCCCACTCTTCAGGAGGTGGTGAGTCACCTTTCCTTTTCCTTCGTCGCCGTAAGACAACCCAACAACAATATCAGTAATCATAAACATGCCTCCTATCCATATGAAATATATCACAGGTCAGGAGGCATGTCAAGTTTTTTATTTGATTTCTTCTATAAGCGCTTTAATATCCATTCCACCACAATCAATTTTCTTTTTAGAGCAGTGATAATGACTGACGATACCAGCAAATTTTCCATAAACTACGTCTTGCTCGTATTTTGTAGAAGTATTTCCGTTATTATCCAATGGTGTTTTATATTCAACTGCTGTAGTAGACTCAATAGCTTTCCAGAGCGCTTGGGCGGCTTGAATTTGAACATCATAAAAACCTAAAAACTCAGGTAGCTTTTGTCCATGAACTACAACACCATTCATTGTTGGGCGCTCACCAAAGCCTCTTTTTTCGTACCAGTTTTGATACTTGGGGTAGTAGGCATTAGATATTTCTACGCCGACTGAAGCCCTATTGACGCGCCCGCTAGAGCCGTGCCATGCGCCATGCTGCATGTCCAAAGTCTGGAAGATAGTACCATCATTGTCAATCAGAAAATGTACACTAATTCCGCGCTTATTTAAAACATCATTACAGCGAGTGCTGTCTAAGCAAACGTCCCAATGATTTACAAAAAGTCTGATATTGCGCTTGGCACGACCAGTATAATCATAATAATTTCCTGGCTTTGCTGAAAGTCCACCTTCTTCTGACCATAATACAACTTTATCCCATTCGATAGGAATAAAATTACTATTATAAACAAGATAATTGGAATACTTTCTATTGACCGGCCTAAAATCATCAATATCCGCTTGGCGCTCAGTCCAAATACGACGGAATGTGGAAGGACCACATAGTCCATCTGCTGTCAAATCATATTGCTTTTGAAACTTTTTGATGGCTCTTACAAGCTTATCATCATAATACTTCTCACCAAACCAAGTTGGATCCCAGCCTAGCTGAGTTGCTGATGATTTATTATAAAAATCTTTATTCATTTTGTTTAACTTCCTTTGGGTATTATCCCCACAACATAATTATCGAGAATCAAACTAATCGTCCCAAATTCTTCAGTTTTTATTTCCTCGATCATCTTTCTGTCAATAAATATTTTATCTCCAGGGACCACCATAATTCTTACCGTATCAGAAACACTCAAAACATTAACCATTTGGTAAGTTTCTTCTGTTTTTTGATATCCCTGCGGCATTAAAATGACAGTACCATCATTATCTTCTTTCTCAATAATTTCAATTTGTATATGTCTATTAACTGGAACAAATTTCACTTTTCACCTCTTATTAAATTGTACACGATTCACCATCACAAAATTTTGTACCGGCTCCCTGTTGATTTGTTTCAAATCTCTGCACAGGGATTATTTTATTACTCATCTCAATAAACTTTTCTTCTGTAATTGCTTCATAAGGAGCCTGCTTATATCCAGTCTCACTTAAACGCAAAAAAGAAACTGCTTTAAGGCGCGTTTCATACATTTCTAGCGCATTTTTAATTTGATTTTCTTCATGAGACTGAAAAGTTACTGTTATCGATACAGAGTTATCCGCCCAGAAATGTTGATATTGCGCTGCAATCTCAAGCTGTTCCCACATTGTAATATCTTTTTTGCCTTTATAATAGTGAGATTCCTTGACAGGAAAAGACACAACGCTAGTATTTGGAGAATAAGCATCATCCTCAATAGGATATCCGGCTTCTTCTAAAGTTGGTAAAAGGTCAGAGTCTTTTGAAAAACGAATTCTACGAATATAATATTCATCCTCCGGAAAGTGAATTCCTGGCGTGGAGCCATTTAATAGTGAAACAGTTCCAGATGGCTTAATACTAGTCATTCGAATTGATTTAGGAATACACAACCAATTGGAGAACTCCTCATCTAGAACTTTCACAGCTTCATATGCGTTATCACACCAATTGTATAGCTCTCGTCTTCCAAATTTCGAAAATGCCTGGACAACTCCTGATTGGGATAGACCAATACGACGATTCTTTAGCATTTTAGCATTTGTCTCTGGCCAATGAGTATTTGACAAAGTAATAGTTTTGCCATAAAGATATGCGATTTTAAGAGTCTTAAGATAATCCTCATAAGAATCATGCTTTGCTGGAAAAGTCTCAACTAAGCAGCACAATTCAGCATCTTCAAGCTGTTGCTCCACACACGGATTAAAACCCGCAACATTAATATCGTCTAGACGGACTCCATCTTTGAACCGGCCTCTAGTTCTAGCGTTATCAAGCCAGATATAGCCCGGTTCTCCGTTCTTTTTGCTCTGATCCGCATGCCATGTGTAATCCATTCCTACAATCGCATGAAAAGAGTTATTAGAGCCCCATCTGTGATGATATAGAGCTTCTTGGTCATTCTTCATTTCAAGGTATTGACGATCATCATATGAACCCATAGCTAAAGCAGCAGATCTACGCACATTTCCAGCGACAACACAACGACCTATTAGGTTTTCTGTATCGACAATTGTTATTGAGTCGATCAACTCTCCGATCATTGGTGAATAAAGGCTTTTAAGAGAATCATGTAGTTCTTTTAGCGGTCCAGCACCACTACTAGTACCACCAAAACCCTTAATCAAAGCGCCTTCTGGGCGAATTGAAGAATAATCAAAATGAGGGATCTTGCCTCCTAAAAGAAAACCGTTTAATAGAATATGAACAGAATTAACCCACCCTTCTCGGCTGTCATCAATTATGTGTACGTCATTTGTATATTTTGGTTTTACGATAGTAAGAGTGCCGGCACCCAAAGTATCAAAACCGACACCGATCCCCAGCATCAAAGCGTCCATCATCCAAGAAAAAAGATAACCACCTTTTGTAGAAATTTCTTTTGTTGAGCGAAATGCACAATTGAAGAGGCCAGCAGCAGTTCGTTCTTCGACAAATTTTGTACCCATCATCCATAATCCGCGACCCGGAGGGGTCCACTTTAAATTAAAAAGACGGTCATATGCATCTTTGGCTGTTGCTTGAGCCTTCGAATCATTCCATTCTAGACCCAAATAATATACGTGCTGTTTCTGCATATCAAACATGCCTTCGATAACGCGCCGGCATGTTTGATGCCATTCTTCCGTACCTTCAGCGTCTGGTGTGAATTCATTCAACCTTCTAGCATAGGTTCTCTTAAAGGTCACATATCCGACTGGACCCCATGGTACCTGTTTGTCCATATACGGCATAATGAACTGCTCTGATAATCTAAACTTTCTAATATTTGGCTTCATTTTTTTCTACTCCCTGGTTTTCTTAAACTTGAATATTTTTGTTGCAGGAGATCTCTCTGCATTTGTGGTGTTAGCGCGACCGGGTTTAGTGGGCGACTAGATGTGTTATTTCCATTGGTAACTCCATTCGTCATATTAGGTGCAAACTTAATAGAGACATTGCTGGTATCCATAAAAATTGGATAAACCATACCATCGGGGCCATTTCTATTTTTAGCAACAAAAACTCGACCGGTGTTGGCTTGTTTATCTTCGATTGTGCGGGATACAGAAAAGATAAGATCAGCCACAAAGCACTTGCTAAAAGCTTCACTAATCGACTCCATTGTAATTACCTCTGCGTTTAACCCCGATCTGTTAGTTTGAGATGCTGTCCAAACCGGACAGCTAAACTCAGTTGAGATGCCGCGCATCTCTTCATAAATAGACTCTAACTCATTACGCTTCTCTTTTCTTACCACAACAGGGCGTAAAAGATCACCATAATCGATTATAATCATTCCTGGCTTAATGCCTCTCTTTTTTAATCTCGCGAGGTGAGACTTGATAGTGTTGGTAGAAGCTGACTTTGTAGGATACTCTTTAACTATCAGCTTACCTTCAATCTTTTTTACCTCTTCTAAGACTTCTTCTTTGAAATCTTTAATATCAGTAAGAGGATATCCGGTCAAGCAGGAATCATAACGATTCGCAACAACAGTATCTTGTAATTCTAAAGTATAGTGTATTACATTTTTGCCAGCGCGGAGAGCTTCTACACCAAGATGTACTAAGACCATGGATTTACCGGCACCTGTTGGAGCAATAACAACACCCAACTCGCTTTTACCTAATCCGCCGCCTGTTATACTGTCAATCTCGCTCCAACCGGTTGATACAGGCATTCTATGTTTGGGCTTGAATCTTTCCTCAAAATCGGCCAGATAGTCATAGCCAAAATTATTATCTGAGCCCAGCTTAAGTGCATCATTAATGGTTTTGCTGATTTCGTCAAAAGAACTAGTTTGGAGAAGCGCTACAGATCTCATCATAGCTTTCTTAAGATTCTGCTTTTTGCAAAAATCTAAACTTTGCTCTTTAATATATTCGATATCTGAAAGCTCATTGTATTGAATTTTTCTGAAATAATCTCTTACTTGGTGCTTAATCACATCGCTTTCTTTTTCCAAATCTGTATTTAATATACTAGTTATTGCTTCCGAAGAGGGATGAAGATTGTATTTTACTCGATATTCGATAATTCGGCTTACAAAAACCTTAAGATACTCCAACTCCAAAAAATTAATATCCAACACTTCTGTAATCTGATCCGCAAATGGACGATCAGAATATATTAATTGTATCAATCCTTCTTGGAAGGATTTACCATATTTACCAAAACCAACTCTATCAGTTCTGCTCATCTATTCTCCTTTCTATTCTTCTTAAGAATACCACTGATGACTAAAAATGTCAAGCTATTTTTCTGAAAGAGATCTTTCAACCCGGTTTAGCCCGACTTTAAGATCTTCCCACTTCAGTTCCCCGAAGCCATCTTCGATCATCATCTTAAGAATCTCAGTTTTATTAAAACCTCCCTTAAAATTTTCAATCATTTCTTTTACCTGCATTTTGGACTGAAATGACATTTTAGGAACATACAATTGCATCATGTTGTAATTATGTTCGATCAAGCCCTTTCCTTCTATGATCTTGTCAAATACTTTAATATTTTCCTCACTGTTTTTACAATGTTCTATAACATGTTGAATTGTATAGGTTTTTGGTTCAGACAGAAACTTAAATCTTTTTGCGACAGTCGCCAAGCCGGCTCCTCGAATGCCGGGTAGATTGTCGCTAGAATCTCCCACTATAGCTCTAGCAAGAGCCATATTAGTAGGGTGAATTCCGATTCCCTCTACAATTGTCTTTCTAGTCATGACTTCTTTCTTGACCGGTCGCATTAAGACTGTCTCATTATCACACAACTGCATAAAATCTTTGTCATTGGAGACAATTATTTTTTGCCAACCTTCATAATAAGACATACTCGTAACATATGCAATAACATCGTCAGCTTCGATATTTGGTACATAAGTCTGAATTATGGGCATTTGATTAAAATATTCCATAGTTCTCATCTGTTGCCACTTTTTATTTTCTGAGCATTCTTCTGCTGTTAAATTAGCATATGCTCTATTCAATCGTAGTGGCTTTCTTCCTGCCTTATAATTCTTGTCAATTGCTTTTCTTTTAGAAGAGCCATTAGGGCCATCCCAAATAATTAATATTTCATCCGGATTTATTTCTCTTACAAGTTTTTGTAAGATCTTGAAAAAACCTTTAATACCACCAATTGGTACACCCCCCAAAGATAGGGAAGGATTTACAATATAAGCGCGCAAATATGCATTTAGCGCATCAATGATCATAACTCTTTTTGCTTTCATGTTTAGTCCTTGTCGTGTAGTTTTCTGTATTCGATTAGCGCAACTTCTTTGTGTTTTGCCTCAATCATCACGTGAATCTTGTGACCGTAATCTTCAAATGGGTGAATAATGCGGTCAGAATGAGCTTGTGGTTTGATTTTGTAGTTATTGTGTTCTTCGCAGCGAGATTCAGCGTAATGAACTACCGGAGTAATTCCTTTTGGCCATGTTGAAATGGCAAGTTCTAAGGCTTCTTTCTCGGTCAAACCACCAGGATGAAGCCGATGATGGTGATAATCAAAAACAATAGGAATACCAATGCGCTTGTATACACCATCGTATAGTTCTTTGGTCGAGTATAGTGATTGTTTATCGTCATTTTCTACTGTTAACCTTGTTTTTACTGAATCCGGCAAGCGCTCAAAGTTGCGACAAAAATTGTCAAGAGCGAAAGGTTTGTTGTTGTATGCAGCGCCGACATGAATATTTAGTTTTGCATAAGGGCTACGGGGAAGACCGATTAGATCAAATAGTTCGCCATGAACTGTCAAGTCTTTTCTTGTCAAATCAAATACGCGCTCCTTTGGAGAAGCTAGCTTATTGAATGGACCCGGATGGCTGGTTAGCCGAATATGATACTTTTCTGCAAATTCTCCAGCCTTGCGCGCAAAATATTTAATCTGTCCGTACAATGGCATATCTGTCAATTTATATTCACTAGCCCATGGAAGAATGTTAGACGAAAGACGGTAAAAGAAAATATCATTTTCTAAGTTCCAATCCAAGATCGTGTTAAGATCTTTTACATTCTGAAGCGCTAGTTCTGAGGCATACATAATGCCTTTTTCGTCAAAAGTTCTACGAATCATAGTTCGGTTCGTAGTAATCCGCTTTGACTTCGGACGGTTAGAGAAGCCCATGTTGATGCATGCATAGCCATAAACTCTGTTTCTTTCTTTCAACACAAAAACCTCCTGATTGATATATCAAGTATATCAGCACAGGAGGAATATGTCAAGATCTTTAGATCTTATTCTTCGTTTTCGTAAAAGCTATTTGCTTCTTCTTCTCGCTTGTCAAATTTCTGTACAACTTCAATTTCTATGAGTTCAATAATATTCTTTTTAAATTCATCATCTTCCTCAATCATCTTAGTCCATCGCGACGGCTGGAATTTCTTTGTATACCCGCTTGGCATCTCTAAAGTATACCATGAACCAGCGACCTTCATATATTTAGATTTCTTTATAGCATCAAACCAGCTTTCTTCATCTCTAATTCCAATTTGCTGTGTTCCCCATAGAATTCTAAAATTACAATATCTACCGGCTGTTCCGAATCGAGACTTTTCAAGCTTACACTTAACTTCTGATCCAATGCGGAATCCTTTATCATCCTCAACAAAGGCTGATTTTGCTTTTCTACCAGTTAACCAGATTCTCAGAGAATAAGAATATTGCATCGCTTTGCCGCCGGGTGTGACGTATGGTGTCGTCATAGCCGTAATTCTAGCCATAGGGCCAGTTGTAATATTGGCTTTAAGTTGATTTAGCACAAGAAAAGTAGCTTTCTTGTCGGCTATTGGTATGACCAACTTACTCATGCCCTTCGCGAGAATTCTTGCTTTTACTGCCATCGAGGAAGTTGGATTAAAATCCCCCTCGATATCAGATATAGCCGGCGTTAAAGCCAAACTATCCCAAATAAACAATAGTTGATCGCTACTGGCACTAAGCAGTTCTTCTACAGTCTCCAATACAAACTCTACTGAAGATGCTTGAACATACATTAAGCGTGATAAATCGCAACCGGCTCTTTCTAGAAAGGACGGATCAATAGCCGATTCTGAATCAAAATAGATTACTATCATGCCCATCTTTTGGGCGTTAGCAGCGACTTGACAAGCCATGTATGACTTGCCAGTTGCCTCTAGGCCAGCAATTTCAGATATTTTACCAACTGGTATACCAGCCGGTTTGCCACGACAAATAATAGAATCAAGCCATCGAGAACCGGTTGGAATCCATTGTTTTACTTCAGTTGGATTTTCTTCAGTTAAATCATGTGCTACATTTCTTCCGGCTTTCTTGTTGACTAGACCCATAAGGTCTTGCATCGATACTCTGCCGTTTTTAACCTTTTGTTTTGTTTTCTTTGCCATATTTATTCAACTCCTATCATTAGTATTTCTCTTGCTTTTTTAGCACTATGAGTGCCGTCTTCATTTTTCTTTCTACGGCCAGCGGTATATGTTACATCAAAGTATAACAGTTTATTGCTTCCCGTTCTGCCTTCAAAAAACCCATCATTGATATCTCGATTTGACATGGTTACATATGCCCCTTTAGAAGTGGCTTGGTTTAAATAATCAATTACTGATTGCTGAATCTTATCATCAAAATCCACACCGTATTGTGTAAAACAACCTCGATATGGAGGATCTAGAAAGACATAAGAATCCTCTGTAACGTATTCTTGCGTTTCTGCAAAATCTCCAGACATTAAGGTGCTGTTTTGAAGGGCTTTATGCCATTCTATAACATTTTCTTTATCATAAACTTTTGTCTTATGATTTAGAAGTCCGGATGGTGTACCGAACCTGCCATTTGTATTTTTATTTTCTTGCCAAATACCGTTGAAGCCCGTTTTCATAAGAAAATAAAGAACAGCAGCTTCTCTCGTTTTACACCACCCTTGATATTCGAAGGCATGTAAGTTTCTCAATCTATAATAAAAATATCTGCGGCATGGTTGTACTTCAAAAAGCTTTTTCCAGTCTTTTTCTAAATCTTTTTCTATTTCTTTGTCTGTATCGCCTTTCGGCAAGGGCAAATAAAGATTTGACATCTCATCCATATAAAAAGTGAAATCTTTAATATCATTTTTGATTGCCTCATATATAGACATGATTCCAGAGTTAAGATCATTTATATAGAATTCTGCCTCTGGGTTCTTGTTATATGCCCAAATAAACATCGCTCCACCACCCATAAATGGTTCTAAGTAACGATTATATTTTTCTGGCAATGCACCAACCGCTTGATACTTTTTGAGCATCTTGTTCTTACCGCCGGCCCACATAAATAAAGGTTTCATACAAGTAGCCCCTTGTGTTATCTATTGAATTGTTTTTGCTGGGATTCGAACCCATAATATATGCTTATATTAAGCCTAAAACACACAAAAACAGAAGGGCACACTTTAACCGGTGTGCCAGCGGGTCGCTATGAAAAAGTTTTTAAAGAGGTTACCACCTTTTCACCTGATAGCACAGGTATAAAGACTAGAACGGAACGTCCTTAAGTTCATCGTATGCTTTGTCAATACTATTTCCGGTATTGCCATAACGCTCAGTCTCCCGCGACTGCTTGCCGGCATTGTTATCACTTCCCATCTGTTCATCAAGAATCGCATCAATCTCTTCAGAAGTCTTGCGCTCCCAAAGCTTAGTGAAATCCGGCATCGTATTCAGAATTGCATGGACTTCATCCGGATTCTCATTAAGGCTTGTAGTATTTCGACTCATTTTGAGAGTGGTCTGTGGGAATGCACCCGGCTTGTTTGGCTTGGTGTAAGTCAACTTAATATCTGTTCCAGTGTCGGTATCAGTGATATCTCCATAATCCGGGTCTAGAATATAGCCCAAAAACTGCTCATATGCTTTCTTTCCATATCCATAGACCTTAATACCCTCTGACTCCTTCCCTCGCACAATAATCGGTGAAAAGTAGCGAGTGCGGACAAAAAGGCTCTTTGCGAGATTCTTTGTTTCATCATCGTTGCTATCGACTCCATCCCGCCAAAGCGAGCTAGCAAAGTCACAAATCGGGCATCGATCTCCAAAGTTACGCTTTGCGCACAGCACTCCCCCCTTATGATTTCCGACATTATAATGAAAGAACATCTCCTTTAGAGGATCTTCATCCGGTGCCGGCACAATACGGATTGTGGTATCGCCCTCATCCGGCTTAAACCAGACAGAGGTACTCGAATCATCCTTTCCGTTATTACGAAGACGCGCCAGCTTCTTGCGCATCAGTTCCATGTTAATTCCCATTTTAATTCTCCTGTTAGTTGGGTAAAGTATATCAAGCGATCCTTGATATCTATAATATCACACTTATTCTACCATGTCAAGTGTTTTCTTGTATTGCGTTTGTGTGGGCAACGCAGAACCCAAAGTCATTTTCTAATTCAGTTTCATATATCGAATATGATATATTTCGAAAAGCATTTCTTGGCTTTTTCTTAAGAATGCTTACATATTTTTTATGAAGTGTTCCGTCGTTCTCCAATCTCCCTCTATTGATATTAAGATAATAGCATAAGTCTCGCGAGTTGTCAAGATCAAAAAACCATTTTTCTTCTAGGCTCTCCATATCTAAGGCTCCAAGTGACTTAATACGACAAACCTCTGATGGATTTGTTTGTACTCCTAGTTCTGGCTCGTTATACTCAAAATAATTCATATAATGAACTGTCGAAAATATAGTTTTATTCAGAGTCTTGTAATAATTTTTAATTGGAACATTTCCTAATATTTTTTCTATGTTCTCGTTTGAAATAATCGTCATCGACTTAAAAAGTCCAGAACGAGCATATTCTTGCAAAACTCCAAATGCGGCTCTTTCAACGAGTTTTGGTATACCAGCCAGCAAATCTGTGTCAGGCTTTATATAAAAAAGATTAATGTTTTTATTTCTAATCTGTTCTATAACACCCAGCGCATAATTTGAACTCATTGATGAGCCAACAATAAAAAATTGTACTTCGTCATCAATGTCTTTAAAAAAGTTTTTTAGATTTGGAACATTTTTTTCGTATTCTTCTGGATCTCTGAAATCTTTTAATACTTTTTTATTTTTGCCTCTTTTGATCTTAGAGGCTAGCCGATATACATTGTATTCCGGCGTTGAACTAAATAATTCAGCAATGCTTGAAGCGGCATTACCTAAACCAACAACTGATATCAATTTACACCTCTTTTATTTCAGTTAGTTTCATTCTATAGGATCCCAATCTTCCCCATGGCCAATCAAATAATCATAATCGTCGCCACCTGGGTTTCGGCTTTTTAAAGGGTCATCTATCATAATAGGCAGAACTGCTATAGGACCATCTAGCCTTCTTTCCTGATACGGTGTAATCCCAGAAATAGCCATCTTAGCCTTCTGAAGCGAACTATATGCGCCATGAATCTGAGCCTGATCCTCATATTCGCCTATCTTAGAATAGACCAAATATACTACAACAGATGTTGTGTTTTCTGGCATTAACGCATCTAATAACGCTGCTGCTTGTTCTATATGTCCTTCGTCACCAGAATACATCAATTGTTTAATCTTTTGCTTGTATTCATCTTCTATCGATTCTTTAATGATCTGCTTAAGTTTTGTTTTTGTTAGTTTCATTCTAAAGTTCTCTTAAATTAAAGTAGTCGCGACCAACACTGATATTTGACTTAAATCCGCCATATTCAAAGATTTCTTTTATTTTTGGTAGTAAATCTTTATCCTCTTGCGCAAAGTCTATCGCGACCTCATCGTGAATGAAAAACGCAATATATGACTTTCTTCCTTCCAAGAGGGCATCAATTTCTATCGCCCTATCCAAAATCCTATCGTTTGTCGTGCTCTGTACTAAATAGCTTAAAGCTTTTCTTTCTTCCACCTTTATTTTTCTTTTGTAAGGGCTGAATATCTCTCCGTTTTGATACCATTTATCAAGAACAGTTTTGCGATTATATTTTCTGCTCTCGACCAAATTTGAGTCAGGATTAAACAGCCAAGCAAAAAATTTAACCTTTGCCTCTTCTCTTGTATATTTGCCATTGAAAAGATTTTTTGCATTCCATTCATGCACATCGCCATCTGGCTGCGGTTGACCAGCCAAATTAATAAAAGTTCTTACATCGGCGCTGTTATAATCCAACTGCAAGAACCAGTCGTTATTAGGCTTTAAGAGACTCCGAAAGTCTTTGCGCACCGTCAGTATTGGAAAGCTTTTTGGATGTGTTGTGAGGCGTCCTGTGGCTGTTCCAAACAGGTTGTAGGACATATATCGACGCTGGATAAGGTCTGCGACCTTTTTTCGGCTTTTTGAAGATAATTGAAGGTCGCGACAGCCATCAGAATTTAAATTTAACTGCTGATATTTTATTTTATGCAAAAGCTTGTAAGATTCGCTGAGAAGCTCATAATTTCTTGGCTTTTCATAGTTCTCAAAAACATGTTTTGTAACCTTATCTCTTATTTCACAAAACTGCATTAGAAATCTATAAGGTATCATATCAAAGATACAATGCTCTCTCGGATCAATCTTTGAAGTCTCAAAGCTTTTGATACATGCTAAGAATTTTTTATTTGAGTCTGCCAACTCTTTTTTAAATTCTTCCGGACAAGCCTCCTCTAATGACTTGCCATTTGCATAAATCTGAGCAAATTGAACTTCTTTGTCCTTCATTGATCCAGTGAAAGCCCAGGTTTTTCTTAGGTCTTCTGGCATTGAATCAAAATATATTTTACCTTCTTTATAGATTCCTACACATTGTTTTTTGTCGTCAAGTGTCTGAAAATACAATTAATACCTCGTTGTTTGATCAATTTCTTCTTGTTCTTCTGTTCTATTCTTATTAATATAATAGCTCAAAGAGCCTTGATAGTCAAGAGTTTGATTTAAAAATCTTTCAAACTGCTCGATAGCTGTGTTTGTACTTTTAATTTTACTTAATTGCAAAGTATCTCTCATAATAGTATTTTTTTCTTGATCTGTATATCGGCTCTCTTCTTCACTAAATCTTAGTTTACAGTATAACATTAAAAAGTCATCTTGTCCATAACTTTCTTTTAGTATTTCAGTTGTTTTATATTCTTGAGGTCTTACTCTTTTTATTTTTGTTTTATTATTGCATTCAGATAATTTTATAATTGCTCTGGGCTTAATATCGTTATACATTGTCAATAACTGCTGAGAGAAATTATTATAATATGAATAATGTGCTGATTGATAGTATTTTACTAATATTTGATCTGTACTAGTAGAATTATAATTTCTAGCATATTCTAACATTGGCTGTGACCCAATATCGGCTATTAATCTCCATGGTACATTCTGATCTACCATAAATCCATACGATCTGCAAGTATTTAAATAAAAGTCCCAGTTTTTACTATTAATAAAAGCATTTATTTTTTCATCATCATTTGACGCATTCAAATCTGCAATTTCAATTGCTAATCCAGAAATATTTATTGGTGTCTTTTTACTTTTTATATATGCCGGAAATGTCAAGGGATTGGTTTTACTAGCATTTTCCATTACATTAAATAAACTATCAGATAATGTTTTAAAGTCTTGCAAATTAATTGAATCTATGATAGGATCAGTCTTAATAATACTCTTTAGTTGTCTTATATATCTTTCATATCTAACATATGGATCAATATAAGCTTTATACACTTTAAGATTTGTTAAATAAGGATCTGAGTTATCAATATTGCCTATTTTGCTACATTTTATAAATTGTCTTTGCAGATCATTAAAAGCGTCAACAACAAAGTCTAACGCCTTTAATCCACTAGATGTTACAGATTCAGAAGAAAAGTTCTTGAGTCTTGTGGTGTTCTGTGGTATTACTATTGGTACAAATATTCTATTAACTCGACCATATAAAATTTTCTCTGCTGTAAAATCAATTAAATTTCTATATGTGTCACTGGAGGAATCAGAAAGATAAACTAATTTCTTATTAAATAACTCAAATGCGGACTCTCTGTTATTTTCTTTATAAAAAGTTGACATTATTCAGTCTCCGTATTATCGTTACATCTATTCTTCTCAGCTTCATTATCGGCAGTTTCGCTTAAACTGGTGGTATCGCGTGAAGCTACCCATTTTGCATATAATGTGCTTTCACTAATTCCAGGTTGTATATTATGTTCTGACTTCCAAACCATACAATAACCACCAATTCCTAATTCTGTTAGATCTGTTACATTTTCTCCATCTTGCACAACTGCGCTTGGATCAAATCCTCTTGGTTCAACATAAATATATGTGCCTGGAAATAATGAAACATCTAAGTAAGTTTTGATAGTTGTATCATAAAGCACTCGTAACTGACGTAACCCATCGTATCCATCTTGTTCAAATCTAACTTCTGCCAAACCGGGAGAGTCAGTTTTTTGTAGATTAATGCTTTTTACAATTCCTCTATCTTTACCTATTTGATAGTGCCATATGCCTTTTTTATGGTCTTCTTCTCTATTTCCTTGAAGACCACCTAATGGTATGGATCTGCCGGCAAAGTAGGTTAAATAGTTGATTTCATTACATAATCCAGCGTCTGGGCGTATATCATTACGGACTCCCATTATTTGCAGTATTGGAGTGGGTAATTTATCTTGTTGTTTTATATATAAACGTTTTGTGCATTTTTCTTCTCCGTTGGAGGGACATTTTGTGTTATATGGTGCTGATTCTCCTATTTCGGGATCATTACAAATTTTAGTAATAGTATCTGGATCATCTTTATCGTCTTTGTAATCTGTCAATGCATTCTGATGTAGATGAATTCGTTGTTTGGCTCTGCCACCGTAACACGTATCATTATTCAAATATTCGACAATATATTTATTAAAGAAAGAGTTTAGAAATGTCGGTAATGTGAATGTTTCTATATTTTTATTTAATAGCCTATCAGTTAGCCACTCCAAAAAATGCTTCAAAGATATAGGAATATCTCCAAGATTTATAATTTTTGTCGTATTTGAATCAGGTTTTACAATTTCTAGTGGACCCAAAAGCACTCTTAGTTTTTTAAAGTTAGATATTAGACGATCATAATTTTCTATTTCTTCTTGTCTGCTATTAGTAGATATATCATTTGCGGGAGCGGGCGACCTAGGTATCGTACCTTCTAATAGTTGCTTTGTCGCATCTAAAGACAAACCAATGCTTTTTAGAATACTATCAACTAAATCCCCAGCATAGAAAAAGTTAATCTGGCTTTGTAGTGACAGCGGGCTATTATCTTCTTGCTCATCTGCTTCTCCAACCT
>TARA_R110002126_G_scaffold101122_7_pt1 | contig 16189 bp, 13 predicted proteins | sample TARA_R110002126 | Tara Oceans TARA_R110002126 (sample SAMEA4397536) | marine metagenome | biome: Polar Biome; feature: [DCM] deep chlorophyll maximum layer (ENVO:01000326); material: water (ENVO:00002006), including particulate matter (ENVO:01000060) such as... | depth 30 m
GGACCGGCGAGCTGGCCGCACGTGTGTTTGGCAAACAGGTCCGTATTGCAGAGCCCAGCGGTATTACCGGTCTGGGTGATGCGGTGTCCGGACCGGCCTTCAGCGCGGTTGCGGGCGTCGTCCGCCGTGAGACCCGTGGTGCGGCGGAAGCCATCGCCGGACCGCCGCGGCTTGGCGTGATGTCAGGCGCGAGGATCCGGCGCGACCCGACCCGCGAAACCGAGCGCGGGGGTGCTGTCTGGCGCTGGTTCGCCGAGAGCTTCTGACCGCCTGCAAAGGGCTGCACAGCTCATAATCAATGAGCCTGGCGGTAAGACTTTCCGGCATCAGGCGCGTTATACCGCCTGTGAAACATACAGGCCGGAACCATGTCATTCAGTCGCATTATTCCACACCGCGCAGCGGGCTATATCGAGGTCGTTTTTGACGGCCACGAGGACTGGCTGTCGGCGGTCGACACGATCGAGCGGATCGTCGCCGCCGTCGAACAGCTCGATGTGCGACGCGTCCTGCTTGATTTCCGGCTCGTCGATATGCGCGTTGCCGTTGTGGAAGCGCCCCACGTGGCCGAATTCTTTCACGAATTTGCCCACCAGCAGATGAGTATTGGCATTATCCGGCCCGTCGATCAGCGGGCCTGCGCGACGATCAATGCCTTCGCCGCCAACATGCTCGCCCAGGGTCATGAGATCAGGGACCTCGATGCTGCGGCGGATGTCGAGGCCTGGACCCGCACGCCTGCGACGCGTCTTCGCCGCACCGGCTGAGAGCGGCCCGGCTGCCGGCATGCGGTCCACGAGCAGCAGCACTCACTTGAAAAATTCCACGACGTTTAACGCTCGCTTAAGCGTCGCAGGCGGAAACTTCATGGTGAATCGATTATTACCCGAACCCATTCGGCCACGAGGTCTCGCATGACGTTGAATCTTTCCCTTCCCGAAACGACTGAATTGCGCCCTCGTATTGTGGTGTTTGGTGTCGGTGGCGCTGGCGGCAATGCCGTCAACAACATGATCGAGTCCAAACTCGAAGGCGTCGACTTCGTTGTCGCCAATACCGATGCCCAGGCCCTGACACGTTCACAGGCCGAAAAGCGCATCCAGATGGGCGCGGCAATCACCGAAGGACTCGGCGCTGGCGCCCGTCCGGAAGTGGGCGAGCAATCGGCCGAGGATTCGATCGAGGAAATTCGTGAGCATCTCGGTGGCGCACACATGGTCTTCATTACCGCCGGAATGGGTGGCGGTACCGGGACTGGCGCTGCACCCGTCGTGGCGCGCGCGGCTCGGGAAATGGGTATCCTGACCGTGGGTGTGATCACCAAGCCATTCCATTTCGAGGGCACACGCCGCATGAAACTGGCGGAGGCCGGCATCGGCCAGCTGCAGGATCATGTTGATACGCTGATCGTGATCCCCAACCAGAACCTGTTCCGGATCGCGACCGAGAAAACCACCTTCTCCGAAGCCTTCTCAATGGCCGACCAGGTCCTGCATTCCGGCGTTCGCGGCATTACCGATCTGATGGTGATGCCCGGCCTGATCAATCTCGACTTTGCCGATGTCCGTTCCGTGATGAATGAGATGGGCAAGGCGATGATGGGAACCGGCGAAGCGTCCGGCGAGAAACGCGCCATTGAAGCGGCCCAGGCTGCGATTTCCAATCCGCTGCTCGACGATGTCTCGATGCGCGGTGCGACCGGCGTGTTGATCAACATCACCGGCGGCTATGACATGACGCTGTATGAAGTCGATGAAGCAGCCAATGAGATCCGCTCCGAAGTCGACCCTGAAGCCAATATCATTGTCGGTTCGACCTTTGACGAGACGATGGAAGGTTCGATGCGGGTTTCCGTGGTCGCAACCGGTATCGATGCCGAGGTCGCCGTCGTCGATCCACGCTCGCGTCTGCGCGGCGCCGCGGCGCCGGAACGTGCCCCCAATGATGCGATCCTGCCGTGGAAGCGGACCAATTCCGACCGCCCCGGTCGTGTTGCCGTCGAGCAGAAGGTTGAGTCGGGCGAGCGCTATGAAGCGCCCCGCGAAGCCCAGGCCGAAGCCCTGCCGATGGCCGTTGGCGCCGAAGAGTTGAGCGATGCGGTCGCCCAGGTACCGGAAGATAATTCACGCGACCCCTATGTCGCCGAAGCCGACGACACGCATCATGTCAGCGCCCAGACGCCCCAGGTCCGTGTCGATCAGGCCCGCCTGGCCGAAGAGGCCGCAACGCTGAATGCCCGTTATGAGCAACGCCGTGCCGGTGAAGCTCCAGGCCATTCCGCCCAACCGGTCGCCGACGAGCCCAAGCGTGGCGGGTTCTCCCTGTTCGGACGCCGTCGCAAGCCGGCCGAGCCGGCACCGAAGGCCGCTCCGACCACACGCAATACCCCTGTGCAATCAACCACTCGCATGGCGAGCGGCGATTTGTTCGGTGAGAGCGTGGACGAAGGCGATCTCGAAATCCCGGCCTTCCTGCGTCGTCAGGCGAACTAGCCTGCCTTAAGCGTAACAAATCGCAACAAAGCTTTAGTTGAATGCTGACCCGGCATGTCGTTTTGTGCAGGCGAGGGGCGACGCAAGTCGCTGATTATTGGCCCAGAACAAACGGCGTTGTGTTGTGATTTACCGGCAAACATTGGCGGCACCCGTAGTGTGCGCAGGCATTGGCCTTCACACGGGCGAGCGTGTCCGTCTCGTCCTGAAGCCGGCTTCAACCGGTGCCGGTATCAGCTTTGTGCGCTCCGACATCACGGATCGTGATAACCGGATCGCGGCCCTGGCCGATAATGTCACCACCGTTCGCCTGGGAACCACGATCGCCAATGCGGCGGGCGTCTCGGTCGCGACGGTTGAACATCTGATGGCGGCCCTCGCCGGGCTCGGTGTCGATGACGCGGTTGTCGAGATCGATGGTCCTGAATTGCCGGTGATGGATGGCTCCTCGGCGCCTTTCGTTGATCTGGTCAATCGGGTCGGCCTGAAGCAGCTCGCTGCACCGCGCCGGGCCATCCAGGTTCTCAAGCCTGTTGTCGTCGAATCGGAAGGCCGCCGCGCCAGTTTCCTGCCGGCCCTGAGTTCGATGATCGAAGTCGAAATCAATTTTGAGCACAGCGCGGTCGGCAATCAGACCTGCACGTTTGAAGTCACGCCTGAAATCTTTGCCGGCGATATCGCTGCGGCCCGCACCTTCGGCTTCCGCAAGGATCTCGACGCGCTTCTCGCCGCCGGTCTGGCACGCGGTGGTTCGATGGATAATGCTGTCGTGCTTGATGATGACGGTGTCGCAAACCCTGAAGGACTGCGCTTCGACGATGAGTTTGCACGGCACAAGGCGCTTGATGCGCTGGGCGATCTTTACCTGGCCGGTGCGCCGATTATCGGCCGCTATCATGCCCAGCGTCCCGGTCATGCGATCAATAATCTGGCACTGCGCGCATTGCTGGCCGACAAGTCCGCCTGGAAAATGGTTACAGTGCGTGACGCTTGCCAGCACGACGTGGCGATGGCCAACTCCTGATATTGCGGCGGTTGACCTGACGCGGCACTTTTGTCGCGGCGCATGATCCGCTACAAGCTTTTCTGGACCGGCGGTCATTCGACCGCCCTAGCTGCTGGGCCGTGTTCAATATGACCTTCTTGCCGCGTTTGTTGCCGACACTTTTCCTGTCCGTTCTTGTCGCGGCCTGCGCAAATGGACCGGATACTTCGGTAGCTTATGTCGAGCGGCCGGCCGAACTGATCTATGCCGACGCTTTTCAGACCATGGAGCGTGGCCAGTATCAGCTTGCCGCCGCCCAGTTCGATGAGGTCGAGCGTCAGCACCCTTATTCAGAGTGGGCCCGGCGGTCGATGCTGATGGCCGCGTTCGCCAATTACCAGGCCAATAAATATGACGAGGCGGTCTCCGATGCCCGGCGCTTCATCTCGCTACACCCGGGCAATCGCAGCGCGCCCTACGCCTATTACCTGATCGCGATCAGCTATTTCGAGCAGATCGTCGATGTCGGCCGCGACCAGCAGATCACGCAGCAGGCGCTCGATGCGTTGCAGCAAGTGGTGCGCCGTTATCCCGAGAGCCGTTATGCCACCGACGCGCGGCTGAAGATTGACATGACGCGTGACCATCTCGCCGGCAAGGAGATGGATATCGGGCGCTGGTATCTGCGCCGCAATTATCATCTTGCAGCGGTCAACCGCTTCCAGAATGTCGTTCGGGACTATGGCACGACATCGCATGTTCCGGAGTCCCTGCACCGGTTGGTCGAAGCCTATGTGGCGCTCGGCCTTGATAGCGAGGCGACCCAGGTCGCGTCGGTTCTGGGCTATAACTTCCCGGGCAGCGACTGGTATGAAAACAGCTATAACCTGCTGACGCGGGAGGGCATTGCGATCGAAGATGCTGTCAATCAGCGCGATCCAACCTTCATTGAACGCGCCATGCAGCGTATCTTCGGCTAGGTCGGGCAGGGGGTGCGATCGCTCTGAATGCTGCAATCGCTCTCGATCCGGAATGTTGTGCTCATCGACAGCCTCGATGCCGGCTTCGACCGGGGTCTGTGTGCGCTGACGGGCGAAACCGGTGCCGGAAAATCCATTCTCCTGGGCGCCCTCGGGCTGGCTGCCGGCGAACGTGCCGAGCGCGGTCTCGTTCGCGCCGGCACGGATGAAGCCTCTGCCGCCGCTGAATTCGACCTGGCTCCCGGGCATGCCGCCTGGGCTGTGCTCGAAGAGGCCGGGCTTGTGGTGGAACCCGGTGAGGCCCTGATTCTGCGCCGCCGCCTCGCCGAGGATGGCCGCAGCCGCGCCCATATCAACGACCAGCCCGCCAGTATTGGCCTGTTGCGCAGTCTCGGCGATGTCCTCGTTGAAGTGCACGGTCAGCATGATGGCCGCGGTCTGCTCGACCCCAAAACCCATCGCGGTCAACTCGATAGCTATGCCGGCAATGCATCGCTGCGCGACGCCTGCCGCAAGGCCTGGGCCACCGTCTCGGCCGCCCGAAACGGCCTCGACGACCTGGTGCGTGCGCATTCGGCCTCGACCGAGGAGCAGGATTTCCTGCGCCATGCGCTCGCCGAGATCAACAAGATGCAGCCGCGTCCCGGTGAGGAAGATGCCCTGGCCGAGGAGCGGCAGTTTCTGATGGCGGCCGAGCGCGCACTCGGCGATCTTCAGGAAGCCCAGGATGCGCTGGCCGGTGATGGCGGCGGGCTTGAAGGCCGGCTCAATACGGCTGTGCGCGGTCTGGAACGCGTGCGTGACCAGATTGGCAGCGCGGGCGGCGAGGCCGGGTCTGCCCTCGACCGGGCCTCGGCGGCGATCGAGCGGGCCCTGATCGAGTTTTCCGAAGCCGGTGATGCGCTCTCGGACGCGGCGCGTGCCTTCGAGGTTGAGCCGGGCCGGCTGGAGAGCGTCGAGGAAAGATTGTTCGCGCTGCGTGCCCTGGCCCGCAAGCATGATGTCGCGATCGAGGAATTGCCGGGCTTGCAGATCCGGTTCGCCGATCAGCTCGATGCGATCGAGAATGCCGGTGAGCGTATCGCCGAGGCGGAGAAGAACGTGCAGGCGGCCGAGGCTCTGTATCGCGACGCGGCAGGGGCCCTGACGCGCTCACGCGATGGCGCGGCGCAAGAACTCGCTGCCGCCGTGGCGTCCGAATTGCCACCGCTGAAAATGGACAGGGCGCAATTCCGTGTCGCGCTGGTGACCGATGCCGGGCATGGCGGGCCGGATGGCTGCGACAGCGTCCGCTTTGAAGTTTCGACTAATCCGGGCGCGCCCTTTGGCGCTCTCGACAAGATCGCCTCCGGCGGCGAGCTGTCGCGTTTCGGTCTGGCATTGAAAGTGGCGCTGGCCGGCGATGATGATGGCCGTGTTCTGGTCTTCGACGAAGTCGATCAGGGGGTTGGCGGGGCGGTTGCCGATGCCGTTGGCCGCCGTCTCAAACGCCTGGCAAAGACCGGTCAGACCCTCGTGGTCACCCATAGCCCGCAAGTTGCTGCCCTGGCCGACCATCACTGGAAGATCGTCAAGGAAGATGATGGCAAGGGCGGTGTCCGCACGGTTCTGATCCAGCTCGACGGCGAGGCCCGCCGCGAGGAAATTGCCCGCATGCTCTCCGGAGCCGAGGTTACCGATGCGGCCCGGGCCCAGGCCGATCAGCTGATGGCGGTTGAGGCCTGAGATCGTTTGGGGTTCCGTTGGCGCCGAGGAACGCAGCGCTACCGCAATTTTCGGGTGGTGGGTTGAGCGCAATTCAGTAGACTCCCTTGCCCTTTCACAGCGCGAAGCAATTACAGATGTCAAAGGACCTATTCGGATTCAGCAACTCTGATATCACCAATCAGCAGTTCAGCAATTCGTATGTCGTGGCGATGGCAAGGCGCCAATTGTCTGAAATGTTTGAGGTGCTTGCACCGGAGTTTCAGCGAGGCAGCTATGAGCGCGCGCTCGAGCAGCTCATAGCGGCGCAACTCCAGAAAGTGTATGGGCTTTTCCTCCCCAGCGGGCGAGTTGCAGAATGCAAAACGCGAAGCGAGTGCATCCAACAAATTCGGGGCGGGCAGTCCTTTCGCTCATTGGTGGAGCCTGTCGCTGCACTATTCGTCGCCCGGATGCGTATCTTCGAGAACGCCTATGATCGAGCTGATCCGCTGGTGGAAGATGTCGAATTCGATGTAGAGAAGCGCCTGTATGAACTGGTCGCTGAGATCGGTGGAGAGCTTGTCCGCACCAAGTATGAAACCGTTGGCGCCGCGCCGTCGGGCAAGTTTGGCGAGATCACCCATGCCATGCCCATGCTCTCGCTGGGCAATGCCTTCAATGACGAGGATGTCGCCGATTTTGTCGGCCGGGTGCGCCGCTTTCTCGGCCTCACCGATGAGGAGCCGGTCGCCATCACTGCCGAGCCCAAGATTGACGGGCTCTCGGCCAGCCTGCGCTATGTGAAGGGCGAGCTGGTCTCCGCCGCGACGCGCGGCGATGGCACGACCGGCGAGGATGTCACCGCCAATATCCGCACCCTCAAGGACATCCCGCAAAGCCTGCCCGGCAGCGACTGGCCCGAGGTGCTGGAAGTGCGCGGCGAGGTCTATATGAGCCATGCCGATTTCGCAGCGCTCAATGAGCGTCAGGAAGCGGCCGGCAAGCCCGCCTACAAGAATCCGCGCAATGCCGCCGCCGGCTCCCTGCGCCAGATCGATCCGAAAATGACAGCGCAGCGGCCGCTCAAATTCTTCGCCTATGCCTGGGGTGAGTTGAGCGAGCCCCTGGCACCGACCCAGATGGAAGCCGTTCAACGCTTCAAGGGCTTGGGCTTCACGATCAATGCGCTGATGCAGCGCTGCGACAGCATTGAGGCCCTGATCGCCGTCTATCGCGATATCGAGGCGCAGCGCGCCAGCCTTGGCTATGATATCGACGGCGTCGTCTACAAGGTTGACCGGCTCGACTGGCAGGCCCGTCTTGGCCAGGTCGCGCGCGCACCGCGCTGGGCCATCGCCCATAAATTTCCCGCAGAACAGGCAACCACCGTGCTTGAGGGCATCGATATCCAGGTCGGCCGCACCGGCTCGCTGACCCCGGTGGCGCGGCTCAGACCGGTCACGGTCGGCGGCGTCGTCGTGTCGAATGCAACCCTTCACAATGAAGACGAGATTGCCCGCAAGGACGTGCGCGTGGGCGATACGGTGGTGATCCAGCGCGCCGGCGATGTCATCCCGCAGATTGTGCGCGCCGTTGATGCCGAGCGGGCGGGCCGGGGTGAGGCCTTCGTCTTTCCCACTGAATGCCCGATCTGCCACAGCCAGGCCGTGCGCGAGCATGACGAGAAGACCGGCAAGCTTGATGTCGTGCGCCGCTGCACCGGTGGGCTGATCTGCGGGGCCCAGATCAGGGAGAGGCTGCGCCATTTCGTCAGCCGCAAGGCCTTCGATATCGAGGGGCTGGGCGCCAGGCAGATCGAGGCCTTCCATGATGAGGGCCTGATCACCGAGCCGTCGCACATCTTCACGCTGAAAGCGCGCAATGAGGCCGGCGAGGTCGTTCCGCCGATCCAGGAGCGAGAGGGCTGGGGCGAGACCAGCGCCAACAATCTCTTCGCCGCCATCGAGAGTCGCCGCACGATTGCCCTGTCACGTTTCCTGAACGCGCTCGGCATCCGCCATATTGGCGAGAATACTGCCACGCTGCTGGCCCGGACCTACTCCAGCTGGGATGCCTTCAGCGCCGCCGCCGAACATCTCTCCGACGAGACCGTCCGCGCGGACATGCTCGGCATTGATGGCATTGGCGAAACCGTCATCGAGGCGCTCGACCAGTATTTCTCCGAACCGCATAATCGCGATCTTCTGGCGCGCCTGGTGGCTGAGCTGACCATCGAGGATGCGCAGGCCGTCGCCAGTGATAGCCCGGTCGCTGGCAAGACAGTCGTCTTCACCGGTGCGCTGGAACGCATGACCCGCGACGAGGCCAAGGCCAAGGCGCAATCGCTCGGTGCCAAGGTCGCGGGCTCGGTTTCGGCCAAGACGGATCTTGTTGTCGCCGGTCCCGGTGCCGGTTCGAAGGCGAAGAAAGCCGCAGAGCTCGGGGTGGAGGTGATCTCCGAGGATGAGTGGTTCGTGCTGATCGGGGAGGGGTGAGCGCCACAGCCTCACCAGCTCTGGCCGCATTGGGGGCGCCTCTTCCTGAGGGCGCGGAGTCCTTGTTTTGCTCCGAAAATGAGCTTGTCCAGGAGGCCGAACGGGCCACACTGTCGGGTGGTGATCAAGGTATTCAGGGGTTTGCTCAATGAGAATGGTGGCGATCGACTTCGAAACCGCAAATGAGCAGCGGGGCAGCCCATGCTCTGTCGGGATCGCGGTCTTCGAAGGACGCGAACTGGTCAATTCGCATGAATTCCTTATCCGCCCGCCGGAAATGCGGTTCAGCTCATTCAATATCGGCATTCACGGTATTCGGCCGACCGATGTTGAGGATGCGCCGGACTTCCGGGAAATTCTGGAACAACTCACGGCGATCATTGGCGGCTCGCTGGTCGTTGCGCACAATGCCTCATTCGACATGAGCGTCATCCGCCATACGTGCGACCATTATGGCCTTCAATATCCGCAGCTCGAATACTTGTGCACCATGAATGCGGCCAGGGTGGCTTTCCCGGATATGGATCGCGTCAAGCTGAACCTCCTGGCGGCCCGGTTCCAATTTGAATTCAACCATCACCGTGCCGAAGACGATGCCCGTATCTGCGGGCTTGTCGCTGGTGAGATCGGAGAATCCCATGGCGATGGGTGTTTCTACGAGGCGTGCCAACGACTTCGCATCGTCCCGGGGCGTCTGGCGGGGCGTGGATACCAGGCCTGCACCGGGCCCGCTGCGCGAAGACCGCGCCGGGTGTAGAGGCGCGGCGAACCCAAGGCGCAACCGCTCGGTCCAAAGCGGCGGGCTCAGTTTCGGCCAAGACGGATCTTGTGGTGGCCGGTCCCGGTGCGGGCTCCAAGGCGAAACAGGCCGCAGAGCTCGGGGTGGAGATGATCTCCGAGGATGAGTGGTTCGTGCTGATCGGGGCGTAGCCGGGACCCCGATCAACACGAATAACTGCCTCCGAAAACGTTTATGCGTCGTCTGGTGATTCAGCCGCGACGTGTGGCGTTTGCCTCAATCGACAACAACCGAATTCCGGATGTGCGTTCACGGCTAGGTGGTCGCTGCGGCCTCTTTCACCCGCTTCTGTGTGTTGATACCCGCAAAGAGAAGCCACAGGGCCGCGACCCATTCGAACAGGGCGCCCGGAATGAAGAAGAGCATGACATGTTGTTCCAGGGAGGGGAGCAATATGATTAAAGCTGCCAGGGTTCCGACCACCGTGTAGGTGATGATGCCCCAGGCGGAAAGCCACCGCGGTATAAAGCGCGACCGGAAGAACAGGCTGAAGAATATGACCCCGCCCACTGCCATCGGAATAAGCAGGATGTAAAGCGCCGAACCGTAGATGTCGCGCAGGAACGCCACCAGCGAAACGCGCTCCTCGCCGGACAGGCCCGGGGTCAGATCCGGATTCACGACCGCAGCAAAGGCCGCGTATTTGAAGATGATGAATGTTGCGCCCATCGCACCTTCGATCAGCCGGCAGAAGGCCGCAACGAGCGCGCCGCCCTGGCTCACCGATTTCAGCACGACGTACATCGCGGCAGCTGAGGCGCAGACAAAGGTGTAGAGCACAGCCTCGGCCAGAAACCCCGTACGGAACATAAATTCGAGCGATTGCGACGCAGCACTTTGATCCGAAAGCGCGCTGAGCGAAGGAATGGGCCCGAAGGTGATGTACAACCCCGCCAAGGTGTAGCCGAGGTATGACAACCCGGCCAGCCGAGCCATGCGACGAGCGGTTGCTTCAGATTGGTTTATTGCAGACATGGCGTGAACGCCTCCTCCTGACAAGCAATGATCCAGGCCGGTGTCGAACGCCGGCGGACTGAAACTGGGGGAGGTCAGGCTGTCTGTCGTCCGAATGGGGCCATTCGGACATCGTCGAGATCATTTTGTCAGATTACGCCGCGTCTTGTGCCCGGACGTTGCCGGCATTGTCACGATAGGCGCTCGGAGTGGAGCCGACATGTTTCTTGAACGCCGCGTTGAAGGTGGACCGGGAATTGAACCCGACTTCCAGACCGATTTCGAGGACATTCAGGTCGGTCTCGAGCAGCAGCCGCTTCGCTTCGGCCGCACGATGGCTGTTCACAAAATCGAAGAAGTTGACGCCCAGATGCTGGGATAGCGTTTCGGAGATGTGGTTCTTGGTAACGCCCGTAATGTCGGAAAGCTTGCGAAGTGACAGGCCATTATCGGCGTAGAGCTTGTTCGTGTTCAGGGCGCCTGTCAGCTTGGCTGCGGTTCGGCTCATCCGCTCATCCGTGAGGATAGGGTGCCGGGTTTGAGCGCTGGGTTTGGGCGTCTTTGCAAGGTTCATTTCCGGTTGGTGCAAACCGAGATAGGCAAAGGCTGCAATCGCCAGGGATTCAGTGAATGCCAGGGCAATGTTGAAGGCCGGGATCGAGACGCCCGACAGCCAGAGGGCCTGCTTGACGGCGAAGAACATCCAGGCGCCGGCGAATACGAAGAGAATGGCGCGGAGCCAATCGAGGGACTGGCGCTCGATATTCGCGAACTGTTCCATCATCCGCCGTCGGTGCCGCATCTGCAACCTCAGGGCGGCGATGAGATACAAGGCCGTAAAGGAAAGAAAAAGCAAAAGCGACGCGGTGCATGTGAAGAGCGCGATTTTGAAATGAACGGGGTTCCGGGTCGCCGGGTCCACCAGCGCGAGCTTCTCCTCGGCGCTCAGGCTCGCGAACGGAAGGCTCACGAGGATCACGAGCGCGGGGCCGAGAAGCGACACCCAGTCGAGGCCGCCAAACCTGTGCTTCTCTGGCGAGATCAGGGCGCGGGTATAGAAGTAGACAGCCGGGCCCAACGCCATCTTGATCGAAAGGTCAGCGCCCACAAGGTGCGGTGCAAGACGGTAGACGTCCGAAAGGATGAGCAACTGCCCAAGGACATGTGTGAGAAGCGCAATCAGGAGCAGGCAAAAGAAGAAGACATGGTCGCTGCGCTGACCGGGTTTGGTCAGGGCCAGGGCGATCGCAAAGCCGATTGAACCGGCTGCGATCGCGTATGCGATTGTCGAAAGCGTTTCGGACATAGCGTTGATCCTCCAACGTATTGTCGCTCGACACAATAACTGACCTATCCAGAGCGGTGCCGACATGACAGCAGCCGCCCGGCCAACCCGCCCTGCTGGTGCGCCGAGGTGATGTCAGGAGATCCGGCCGACGGTGCCACGCGGTAGAATGATTACCGGACCTGACTATACCGCCGCCTCCCGTAGAGGGAAGGCGCTGCGACTACTCGCTGACCAGCCGGTAAACCCCGTCAATGCGCGGCTCGCCCACGGCCTCGAGATAGCTCAGCATGATCCCGCTCAGCCGGTCCCAGTCATTGACCCGGCAATAGCCCGCTTCGCCTTCGGTCTGGGTGACGTCGTAATCATCGAGTACGGCCTGTTCCAGCTCAGAGCAGGAGGGCTGGTGATAGGTGATGACGCCGCCGGGATAGACCCAGGCCAGGCCGTAAACCCAGTTATTGTCATCGGGCTTCATCGCCACATATATCCCGCGCGAGAGTTCGCGCAGGCGGACATTTTCGTGCGGGAAATCCACGACTTCCGAATAATAGCTGACGCCGCGCCGGCGTATCTCGCCGCGCCACATCGGCTGGTCGAAGGGGGTGCCGTCGGTGAGATAGGGCGTGTGGGTGTAAAACCCGTCAGCGATCGGAAACTCCGCTGCGCGGCGGCCGATCAGCGGCCGTTCCGAATAGAAACAGCCGCTCAGGATCAGTGCCGCAAGGAGAATCGCAAAGCGCGACACTAGGGTGTGGCGCCCGCGAGCGGCTCGGTCGCGCCATGCAGCCAGACCGCGGTTTCGCCGCCGACCAATGGTGCGATACGGGCGCGGACTTCGGCGTGATAGGCGTCGAGCCATTGCAGCTCGGCCGGGGTCAGCGAAGGCACGTCGATCAGTTTGCGATGGATCGGTGCCATGGTCAGCGTCTCAAAGCCGAGCATGGGCCGGTCGCCGCCATGGATCAGCTCGGCCTCTGTGACCACCTGCAGGTTTTCGATCCGGATGCCATAGCCGTCTTCCTTGTAATAGCCCGGCTCATTGGACAGGATCATCCCCGGCTCGAGGGCGACGGCATTGGGTGACTTGGCAATGCGCTGCGGGCCTTCATGCACGCCCAGGAAGGCGCCGACGCCATGGCCGGTGCCGTGATCATAATCGAAGCCGGCTTCCCACAATGGCAGACGCGCCAGGATATCCAGCTGGGTGCCGGTCGTGCCCTTGGGAAAGCGCACGCGCGACAGGGCGATATGGCCCTTGAGGACGCGGGTAAACTGGGTGCGCATTTCCGCCGTTGGCTGGCCGATCGGCACCGTGCGGGTGATGTCTGTGGTGCCATCGGGATATTGGCCACCACTATCAACCAGATAGAGCGAGCCGGGCACGAGTTTCAGATTGCTGGCCTCGGAGACGCGGTAATGCGCGAAGGCACCATTACCTTGCGCGCCGGAGATGGTGTCGAAGGACAAATCCCGCAGTTCGGGCAAGGTCTTGCGGATCGATTCCAGTTTGCGTGCGGCCATGATTTCATCGACTTCACCGGTCTGGGCGGTGGTGTCGAGCCAGTGTAGGAATTTGACGATGGCGCCGCCATCGCGGATATGCGCCTGGCGTGAGCCTTCGACCTCGGCGGCATTCTTGATCGCCTTGGGGCGCATCACCGGATCTTCCAGCTTTTGCACCTCGGCGCCGCCGGCCCCGAGGCGTTCCAGCACCCAGGCTGATGCGGTCGATGGATCGACGCGGATCGTCTTGCCAGCAAGCTCGGACAGGCCGGATTCGAACTCGCTTTCGGGGCGCAGGGCGACCTGGTTGCCGAGATGGCTGCGGGTTTCGTCGGTGATCTTTTCCGGAGCGACAAACAGGGTCGCGGTGCCGTCCTTGCTGATGATCGCGGAGGACAAGGGCAGGGGCGAACGCGAGACATCGCCGCCACGGATATTGAACAGCCAGGCGATCGAGGGCGGGGCGGTGATGACGGCGGCATCGGCGCCGCCGCGCTCGATGGCAATGCCGATGCGCTGGCGTTTGGAGTTATGGTCTTCACCCGCAAATTCAAGCGGTTGCGGGTTGATCAGCGCCATCGGCGCGGCCGGGCGGTCGCTCCAGGCCAGGTCGATCGGATTGGTCTCGACCGCGACCAGTTCGACCTTGGCCCGCATCGCGGCGGTCTTCAGCAGGTCGAGCGCGGCCGGGCTGTGCAGACGGGCATCATAGCCGATCGTCTCGCCGGGCTTGCCGTGTTCCTCGATCCAGCCATACAGGCCCTGATTGACCAGGTCGCAATAGTCGAAAATCTCCGGTGCGGCCTGATGCTTGACCTGTGCGGTATAGCGTCCGTCGACGAAAATCGCGGCGCGGTCGCCCATCACAATGGCGGCGCCAGCGGAACCGGAGAAACCGGCGATCCACAGCAAACGCTCATTACAATCAGGTAGATACTCATTGTCATACTCATCCTCATGCGGGACGAGAAAGCCATCGAGGCCGAGCTTTTTCAGCTCTGCGCGCAGTTTGGGGACATTGTCGCGGCCAAAGTGAAAGCCGCCTTTTACGTCGAAAGTCTGGGAGATCATCTGGGTCATGAGCGCAAGCTAGGCCTCAGCGCGGCGCGTTTCAATGCCTGTCGGCTTCTGCATGCATTTGCGCAGGGCCGCCCTGCGGTAAAGGCCCTCTACATCTCGCGCAAAGCGCTGCAAAGGCAGGGCGAATTTGACATCTGCCCGACCCGAGCATGAAAGAGCCTGCAATGTATTCGATGATGGATGACGTCCTGCGCCTCAATGGCGGTGACAGTTTCTCACACACGCTGGATCGCTCCCGCGAGCGTGCCGGTGTGCGTGTGCGTGCGCGTAATCATGATGTCGACAGCTTCCTGTCGGCCTGTGGTCTCAAAGCCCGCCGCAAATAGCGCGTTACCCTGCCGTTAGTCACCCGCTGGACTATTGTTTGCTGGCGACAAGACACTCCCAGCCTTCCAGGGGCGGCTGGCGGTGGACGTCGAGCCCGGCGCTCTCATAGGCGGCGCGCACCCAGGGTTCCTGTTCGGTCAAGAGACCGGACAGGATGACCCGCCCGCCCGGTGTCAGCGCCCGGGCAATTCCCGGTGCCAGATCGACCAGCGGGCCGGCAAGAATATTGGCGAAGATCAGCTCAAACTCGCGCCCGGCGAGCTTGGCATGATCGAGCCCTTCGGCGACGAAGCAATCAATCCCTGGCGTGCCGTTCTTGGTGCAATTCTCGGCGCTCTCCTCGACCGCTTCCGGATCGATGTCCGAGGCGATCACCTCGGCATCGGGCAGGACTTTCGCGGCGGCGATCGCCAGGGCCGCGGTGCCGCAGCCGAGATCGAATACGGTGCTCGGCTCGAAGCCGGTATTGAGCATGTCGTCAAAGGCGACCAGGCAGCCGCGCGTGGTGCCGTGATGACCGGTGCCGAAGGCCGGCCCGGCCTCGATTTCGATCCCGATCTGCCCCGCCGTGATGGCGTCGCGATCATGCGCGCCGAACAATACGAAACGCCCGGCATCGACCGGCTTCAAACCCTCCAGCGAGATCCGCACCCAGTCCTCGTCCGGCATCGGCTCAACGGTAAGGGCGATATCACCGGCCAGACCTGAAGCCTCCCGGAAGGCCGCTTCATCGGGCCGCGTCTCGAACAACACATCCATCCGCGCCGCCGCACCGTCCTCGAACAATAGCCAGGACAGGGCAATCGGCGGATAGGCCTCATCCAGCCGCTCGACGGCATCGGCCAGGGGTTTGAAATCAGCAAAGGCAGTCAGGCGCCAGATCGTGCTCATCGGAATGTCCTTGGATGGTGTGGCGCGGGTTTGGACCGGCGAGCAGCGAAATTCAAGAGCGCCGCGCCGGGGACATGGTCCGGCGTCCAGCCGGTGCGTGTCCCCACTCGGTGGGCGAGCGCTTCACCACGCAAAACGGGACACGCACCGGCCTCGTTGAGGCCGGATCATGTCCCGATCCCGTATCGGCGGGCATTGCGGACGATCCATCGGGAAGTCTGCGTTGATATGCCGGTGAATGCGTCCCGGGGGACCGTCCACAACCCGGTGAAGCCCGGCTCCTTCGAGCCAATTAAGCGCGGTCTGATCGAAACCAGCCCGGCGCCACCCGTCTGCCTTTTCCTGTGCACCGGTCGGGGCGAGACGTTGCGGTATTATGGGCGCTGGCAGCGGAGCGGGGACAAATGGCGGAGGTGGCGGGGTAGGGCGCTGGGGGGATTGCTGGTTTTGGGATGGTGGGCGGGGATAGGCGCCGCCTTTCCTTCTCCGTGAGGAGGGGGAAGGGCGCCTGTAATTTTCAGCCGGCGACTGTCGGTCGTTGTGCGCTACGATCCTCACCAGCTCCGTCGGCTTCGCCGACACCTCTTCCATCAAGGAAGAGGAGGCGCTTTGCGGCTTCGTCCGGTGATCGCTGCGCAATGTGGTGCAAGGCATCGAGCGCGCTCCCTCCTCTTCCTTGATGGAAGAGGTGCCCCCGAAGGGGGCGGAG
>TARA_R110002126_G_scaffold61524_2_pt1 | contig 16168 bp, 16 predicted proteins | sample TARA_R110002126 | Tara Oceans TARA_R110002126 (sample SAMEA4397536) | marine metagenome | biome: Polar Biome; feature: [DCM] deep chlorophyll maximum layer (ENVO:01000326); material: water (ENVO:00002006), including particulate matter (ENVO:01000060) such as... | depth 30 m
AAATTGCTAGCTCAAAAACGCCGCTCCAGTCGGGGGACATTTTCTGCGGGCTACTCCCGTTCGGGTTCATCCTCCATATAGAAACTACCGATGGGGCAGGCGGAGGGGGAGCGGACAGGTAGGCAATGATTGAACCATCCGGAGAGTACTGAGGGTGAGAATCAGATCTTTCATCTTTAGTAAGTTTTAAAAAAGTTGCATTAATTGTATCAGCTACAAAAATTTTATTTTCCAAACCTTGATAATATATTTTATTATATATTGAAGACCATTCTGGAATTCTTCCTCTTGTGATTAGCTTTTTATTTGTACCATCTTTTTTAATCACTAAAATTCCACAAGAGTTATCAGGAAGTGGTTCGCCTGTTGACCCACAAACAGTATTATCATAAGCAATCCACTCCCCATCCGGGCTCCAGTCCGGGTAAAAGTTTCGTCCCTCTGTTGTTAATTGCCTGATGCTGGTAGTATCTATACGGGGGGGATCCAGGCTGAGAACGGTAAGCGTGTAAATATGCCTTCCCTGGTGTAACACCAGCTGGCTGCCGTCGGGGCTCCAGTCCGGGAAATGCCCCCATTCCAATAATGGTTCGTCCTGTACTTCCCCAGTAGTGGCGTTCACCAACCAAATGCCACTCCGTGCTACCGAATCAGGGACATCATCGCCATCGGTATCAAAAGCCACGTTATGCTCGGCGACTATCCACTCCCCATCGGGGTGCCATGCGGTAGCTCCAAACCAGCCGGGTTCCGGATTGACCGGATCCGTGGTTTCGCAATTCTGGGTATCTGGATCACAATCTTCTCCATCGCCCATAATAGTACAGCTGGTGAATGTAAATGCCATTCCTATAATTGCGAAAACTATAAGTGGGGTTTTTATTCTATCCATTCTTTTATTCCTCCAGTTCTAATCCAAAATTAAAGGTCAATTGTTTTTCCCCGCTGCCGTCCCGGTTAACAACCCACAGAACCACCTTCTCCCGGTCTGCCGTAGTCTTGCTGAATACAATTTTCTGAGAATCGGGACTCCAAGCAGGCATGGAACCGTCTTGGGTAAGCAGGTGTTGTTCGTTGCCATCTTGCTTCATGAGCCAAACCCCATCATCAGTATTCCAAGCAATCCATTCCCCATCCGGGCTCCATGCCGGTGCGCGGTTTGCGGAGAACTCATTGGTGGTTAACTGGGCTTTGTTTGCTCCCGAAGTATCAGCCGTCCAGATTTGATTGTCTCCTTCACTATTTTCTTCATTTAAAAATTCATATACAATTTGCTGTCCAGAAGGAGCCCAGTCGGCTTGAGCAGATCCAAAACCAAAGTTGGTTCCACCTGCTTCAAAATATTCTGCCATCTCGACTCCAGGAAGGAAAGAATGCACTTCCTACATTTGTAATCTGTTGTAAATCGGTTCCATCGGGGCGGACCTTGAAGATGTCCCCGCCGTTAAAGGCGATCTACTGTCCATCGGGGCTCCAGTCGGGGTTAAGGGCAAAGCCGTCCAATATCAAGTTGCTTTCCAGGGTCTCCACGTCCAATATGCGCAGGCTGTAGATCGACTCGCCCTCGCCCGGTTCGGGATTGTAATGGTTATAGGCGATATATTTTCCGTCCGGCGACCACGCCGGTGCTTCATCACGTGGCACTTCTATAATCGGAGTGGGTGGATTGACGGTGTTACAAGCAAAGAAGGTTATACTTAAAATTGTCAACAACCCAATCATTAATCGAATAACTGTAACTCTCATATATCTCTTAGCTACTTTATTTTTATGGTTTTGATACTAACTAATAGATACAAATACCAGCAAAATGTTACAAATTAATTTTTATGGGAAGAACCTGTTTTAATTGATACAGGTGCGAATTCATGAAGTAAGTGCAACAACTAAGCAAACACTTAAAAATAAGGATGAATTGGGGAGGTGCTACAGATTTACCCCAATAATTGATTGAAGTTTCTAAAAAGAATAAAGCTCTTATAAGAAATACTAGCGATAAAAATCTAACAGAAATCATCTTCAAATTCAGAATAAAGACGGATTTAATTATTGCCAAGTATTAATACTTAAATTTTTTTTAAAGTTTTTTTGTAAGGAATTGCTCTGAACTTGTCTTACTTTACAAACAAATAACTTAATCCAATACGTAATGAGTTCACTAAATAAAGCACAATTAATCGGAAGACTAGGACAAGATCCTGAAGTAAGATACACGCAATCTAACACTGCGGTTGCTACACTGAGCATCGCTACAAGCGAGCGATACAAAGATAAAAATGGCGAGCAAGTTGAGAACACGGAATGGCATCGTGTAATAGCTTGGGGAAGATTAGCTGAAATTTGTCAGCAGTACTTAACCAAAGGCTCTTTAGTTTATATCGAAGGTCCAATTCAAACCCGCTCATGGGAAGATAAAGATGGACAAAAACGCTACACTACTGAAATCAAAGCATTGCAGATGACTATGCTGGATAGCAAAGGTGGTAAAAGTGGCGGAGACAATTCAGGCGATAATCAAAACGCCGAAAATCAGAATCAACCAATGTCGAGTAATGTTGAATTAGGTAAAGATTTTGACAATATGGATGACGATCTGCCTTTCTAGTTAAAATATTAGATATTTAAAGCGGTGTGAGGTAAAACTTTCACCGCTTTTTTAATTTTTGTTAGGAAGCTTTCTGCTGATTAAATTCAATTCAACTTAAACAACACATATAATTGAGTACATACATTTTTATTATAGCTTTTTTTACAGACTTCTCTGCTTCAACCGTTGGTGAAGAAGCTGATCTTGTTGTGATTTCAATACAGCTTCTTTTAATGATATTAGGATTAGCTGTATCAGCAATTTTTTCCGGATCTGAAGTTGCATTCTTCTCATTATCAGCTAGGCTTGAAAGTCTAACCAATTCGGAAGATCCTCATTCAGGAGATAGCCGAATCTTAACCATGTTAGACAAACCAAGGCGTTTACTTGCAACCATATTAATTGGCAATACTTTTGCAAATATAATTGCATCTGTAATGGCTGCTGTTATTACAGGATCAATAGTAGCACAGTTTGGTTTATCAGAAGTCGTGGTTTATACTGCTGAAGTTGTTGTGTTAACATTTATGATTTTGATCATAAGCGAAATTACTCCAAAGATTATAGCAATAAATGACCCTCTTAGAATATCAAGAAGATGGAGCACGTTCATTTATATACTTTTTCTGTTGTTAAAGCCTTTTGCGAAATTAATTGCAGACAGTACGATAATAATGGAGAAATATCTTCCAAAACCATCAAATAAAATGACAACAGATGATATTAGAACGATGGCGGAAGTAAGTGAACAAGATGGTTCTATTAAGGAAGATGAAAGAGAGATCATTGAGAATGTAATTGAGTTTGGGAATATTACCGTCCGAGAAATAATGACTTCCCGAGTAAATATAATTGCTGTTTCAACAGAAGACTCTCTGAAAGATATTCTGGGCATTATTCAGGATAAAGCACTTTCCCGTATGCCTTTGTACGAAAATGATTTGGATAATATTTTGGGAGTGATATACGCTAAAGATATTCTTCCATATTTGAATAATGGAAAAGAAGAGCCCTCTTTTAATTGGAAAACAATATCCCGGAATGCTCTATTTATTCCTGCTAGCAAGAAATTAGATGACCTGCTAAGGGATTTTCAACAAGAGAAAACTCATATTGCTGTTGTAGTTGATGAATATGGTGGTACGGAAGGAATTGTTACTATGGATGATATTCTTGAAGAATTGGTCGGTGATATCACAGACGAATCATCAGATGATCAACAACTTTTCACACAGTTTAAGAATGGTATTTATATTTTTGATGCACAGATCGACCTTGACGACATGGAAGATGTTGTTGGAATAGAGCTAAGTTCAGAAGATGATGATTTCGAAACTCTTGGTGGATTGATTTATCATTTAACGGAAAGCTTACCAACAGTTGGAGAAAGAGTTAGCTATAAAGGATTGGAATGCACCGTACACTCTGTTCAGAACAACAGAATCAAAAAAGTTAGAGTAAAACTTGTTGAGCCTAAGGAGGAATCCGTAAAAGAAGATTAGCCTCTATGTTAAACAAATTAAGTATTCTGGAAAATTTCGATCTAACAGATCTCAACACAATGGGAGTTTCATCAAAAGCTTCTTTTTTTACTGATGCCGGATCAGTTGAGGAGCTAAAAGAAGCGATACACTTTGCTAAAGATAAAAAACTGGAAATCCTTGTCTTGGGCGGAGGAAGTAACATCCTATTCAAGAATAATTTCAAAGGGTTAGTACTACTGAATTCTTTAGGCGGAAAAAAATTCATTTCAAAAAAGGATAAAGTTGAAGTAACGGTTTCAGCCGGAGAAAACTGGCATGAACTTGTACTATTTTGTGTAAAAAGAGGGCTTGGAGGTATTGAAAATCTATCATTAATTCCGGGATCGGTAGGAGCGGCTCCCATTCAAAATATTGGTGCTTACGGGGCTGAATTGCAAGATGTATTTGTAAGCTTAGAAGCTTTGATAATATCAACCGGGGAGATTAAGACATTTACAAAAGATGAATGCAATTTTGGATATAGAGACAGTGTCTTTAAAAATGAATTAAAAGGACAAGCAGTTATTACTTCGGTTACTCTGGCTTTATCAAGAAATGGCGAGCCTACTGCTTCGTATAGAGCTTTATCTGAATTGTTAGAGAAAAAGCATATCACCAAGCCTTCTATAAAAGATATTAGTGATGCAGTGATTGAAATCCGCCAAAGTAAACTTCCTGATCCAAATGAAATTGGCAATACAGGGAGCTTCTTTAAAAATCCTGTAATTTCTGTTGATCATTTTAATAAACTGAAATCAAAATATCCTGAAATTCCAAGTTATCCTGTTACAGAAAGACAAGTGAAAGTACCGGCGGGTTGGTTGATCGATAAAGACGGTTGGAAAGGAAAAAGAATAGGAGATGCCGGAGTTCATGAAAAGCAAGCATTGGTGTTAGTAAACCATGGAAAAGCGACTGGAGAAGAAATATGGAACTTAGCAAGCCAAATAAGACTTTCAATACAGGAGAAATTTAATATTTTACTTATTCCTGAAGTAAACATTATCGGTTGATTTAATATATTAAGGCAATGAAATTATTCTTTAAGACTTTATTATTAGTTCTAACAACATCGTTGGTTCTGCCAAGCTGTGTTTCTATTCAAACCAGTCCTGTTTCAGGGAATAAAAGAGCTTATGGCTATTCCTGGCAAGAGGAATTAAAGATTGGTAAAGAAGCAGATTCAGAGATCATTGCTCAATACGGTTTATATGACGATGAAGAACTTGCAAACTACGTAAACGATCTTGGACAAGAACTACTGGAAGTAAGCCACTTTAACAGAGAAGATACTCCGAGCGAATACAAAAACACAGAGTTTACCTTTAGAGTGTTAGGTAGTCCGGTTGTGAATGCTTTTGCACTTCCGGGTGGTTACGTTTACGTAACAAGAGGATTATTGGCACATTTAGAAAATGAAGCGCAATTGATGGTAGTTCTTGGTCACGAAATTGGTCACGTAGCAGCAAGACATGCCTCTCAAAGAGCAGCTGAGCAACAGTTTGGGCAACTTGCAATTATTGGTGGTGCGGTACTTGGACAATCTCTTGGGCTTGATGGCGGAAATATTCTTCAGTTAAGTAGCCAAACGGCTCAGCTTTTATTTTTAAGCTACAGCCGAGAGGATGAAAGAGAATCTGATCAATTAGGTGTTGAGTATTCAGCTATGAAAAAATACCAAGCCGCAGAAGGAGGAGAATTTTTTAAATCTCTCAAAAGAATATCTGAAAAAGCAGGTCAGAGCATTCCTTCTCATCTTTCTACACATCCTGATCCGGGTGAGAGAGAAAAAAACATTCCTCGTATGGCAAAAGAGTGGGCTGATAAAGGGTATGAGCAAACAATTGTTGATAGTGAAGAATACCTGAACATGATTGATAATATCATGTACGGTGAAAATCCCCGAGAAGGATTTGAAAGAAATGGAATATTTTACCATCCGGATTTGAAATTTCAATTTCCGGTTCCTGATGGGTTCAATGTGATCAATCAACCATCGGCTGTTATTTTGGTAAATGAAGCCCAAGATGCTGTTGTTCAGTTTTCAATTGACAGCAAAAACGCTACTCCTGAAGCATCAGTAAAAGAATTTTTAAATCAGGAAGGTGTAAATACGCTAGAACAAAGCTCAACTCAACCAAACGGATTAAATGGCTATGAAGCCGAAGCAAGCATTCAGCAAGAAGACGGGACATCGTTAACGATCGATATAACAGCGTTGAGCTACGATGGAAATATCTACCGATTTTTGAGTTACACAAGTTCTGATAAGTTTAGGATTTATAAGGCGGAATTTTCTTCGGTAACTGATGGATTTGACCGATTAACAGATTCATCAATTTTAAATATACAACCGGTAAGGCTTGAATTAGTAAAAACATCCAGATCAGGAGCTTTTTCAAGTTTTCTACCAACTAATTTACCCATGAACATTGAACCGTTGGATATAGCAATTATTAATCAGGTTCAATTAGATGAAAACATTCCGGCGGGAAGCTGGATCAAAATTCCAAAACAATAAATGAAAAAGAAATATTTCGCACGAAAAGTAAACGGGGACACCTTAATTTGGGAAGTAGATAGACTTGTAAAGTTATCTGAACACTATTTACCTAAAGAAATAATGCTTGAATCCATAGATGAACTTGATGAAAATTATTGGTTTCAGGATAAGGAAGATGTTCCCTCAGCACGAGTAATAGCTACTCATATTGATTTTGCTAACAAAACCAGTTTTAAATATCCTGTAATTCTTTCTTCTGATGGAAGAGTAATGGACGGTATGCACCGAATTTTAAAAGCTCTTATGAGAGGCAAGGATACGATAAAAGTTATACAGTTTTTAGAAGACCCCGAACCGGATCATAAAAACGTGGCTCTTAAAGATCTGAAAGATTAAGCCTTCTGCAAAGTTATATATAAATAATTATCGGGGCTTTACTTGATTGCTTTATCAGTAAGCGAAGCCAATGCATTTGCAACAGTGTTGAGAATTTTTTCTTGCCCAACTATTCCATGTCTTTTTTTCAGATATACCGGATCATTGTAAGCTATTTTAACCACTCCTGTCGGTTCTTGAAACACCAGTATTTTTTGTGGGAGATCAAGTCCTGTAGTTTGTACTTGTTGCATCAAAGGTGTGCCGAGTTTAGGGTTGCCAAACATGATAATTCGGGTAGGATTTAGATCAAGATCTACGGTAGTTGCGTTTTTCTGATGATCCAACTCAGCGATAATTGTTAGATTTGGATTAGCAGCAATCAAATTTCTCAACTTTTGGTAAGTCGAGTCAAGAGAATTAGAACTAACTTTAGTAATGATTCCCGTATCCAATTTTTTTACAGAAGGAGAACAGTTTAAGCTGAAAAAAACAAGAACTGAGGTTATTATCAAGAAAAGACGAGTCATGGATTTATGATTTAGTATTAAATGTTTCCACTCCGAGAATAGTCAAAGTTTTAAGCTCATTCATTAAGACAATATTGAGTTTCAGATACGGATATTCAAATCGATAAGGCCGATCTGTTCTAAGCTTTTGAAACAGAACAGCTTTATCAGGTCTTAAACATAGATTTCTAATATCAGCATCATATTCTCTTAATGGGTGAAGTCTAAGTAATAGCTCATAGAAAGAATAATTCAAATCTGCGATATCAATAACTTTAGGAGCATATAATTTCTGGGAATGTGAAATTTCTATATCAAAGAATTCTATAAATTTCTCAGTAAGTATCTTTGAAGCATTGAGTGTGGCTTGCTCAGAATATCCTGCAATATGAGGTGTTGCAATAAATGCTTTGCCAACAAGAGCTGTATTAAAATCCGGTTCACCTTCCCAAACATCAATAATTACATCTTTAACTGTTTCCTTGTTCATAGCTTCCATTAAAGCAAGTTCATCAATAACACCGCCCCTGGAAGCATTAATAATTAGTTCAAATTTTTGAGATTCAAGTTTTTCAGCATCAAGCCAATGATGAGTTGAGTTAGTTCCTTTTTTTGAAAGGGGAACATGAAAAGTTAGAACATCGCAACTTAGAACATCTTCAAGCAATGCAGATTTAAAATTAGGTTCTCTTTCTTGTCTGGGTGGATCGTAGCTACAAAAAGAAATTTCAAATTTAGCCAGTTGTTTTGCAACTGCACTTCCGGTGGCTCCTGCTCCGATAATTCCTACTTTAAGCTTTTGCAAATTCTTCTGCTTCTTTATACCCCAAAGTAAAAGTGACGTAATAATGTATTCGCTCACTGCATTGGCATTGCAGCCTTTGGCATCAATAATTTTTATTCCTTGTCCTTCAAAATATTCAGTTTCAATATGATCAGAACCGGAAGAACCAGTCCCAATCAGTTTAAGAGAATTGGGAAGTACAGGAAGAGTGGTTTCATTTAGTTTTGAAACGGTTCTAACGAAAAGAGCGTCAAATCCTGTTAAATCAGGAATACCATTAGTTGGATCATAACATTCTAATAGAATTTCATCAGGGAGAAATTCTTTAATTCTGTAGATGTTTTGATCAGCCAGTATTTTTAGCAAGAAAATATAAGTAGAATGAGAAAATAATATCTTAAACAGCTATACTTAAGCTATGGAAAAAAAGTTCAACATTGTTACCCTAATTCGCAAAAAAAGAGACGGAAAAATTCTCACAAAAGAAGAAATTCGTTTTTTAATAGATTCTTACACGTTAGATGAGATTCCTGATTATCAGATTAGCGCCTTTTTAATGGCTGCTTTTTTAAATGGATTGAATGACGAAGAATCTGCTGCGCTCACAGAATCTATGCTCCATTCAGGAATAGTTGTAGATCTTTCACATGTGTCGGGCAAAAAAGTGGATAAGCATTCAACAGGTGGTGTGGGAGATAAACTCTCGCTTATTTTGGCTCCAATTGTGGCAAGTGCCGGCGTTCCTGTTCCAATGATATCAGGACGGGGATTAGGCCATACCGGTGGCACACTTGATAAACTAGAATCTATTCCGGGTTTTTATGTAGATGTAGATCTTGCCCGTTACAAAGAAATTCTTGAGAAACAGAACCTGGTTTTAGTTGGTCAAACGGAAGAAATTGCTCCGGCTGATAAAAGATTGTACGCACTCAGAGATGTAACAGCAACGGTAGAATCAATTCCTTTGATTGCCGGAAGTATCATGAGTAAGAAGCTCGCCGAGGGTATTGATGCATTGGTATTGGATGTTAAATACGGTGCAGGCGCATTTATGAAAACCGAAGAAGATGCGACAACACTCGCTCAGGCGTTGGTTGGCATTGGTGAACAATTCGACAAAGAAACAATCGCTTATCTCACAAATATGACACAACCGCTTGGCTATAAAATCGGTAACTGGTTCGAAGTGGAAGAATCCATCGATGCACTAAAAGGAGAAGGCCCCGAAGATGTGATGGAGCTATCTCATCTGCTTTCCGGTACCATGATTTACTTAGGTGGTAAAGTAAAATCAGTTGAAGAAGGAATTGAAAAAAGTAAAGAGCAAGTTGAAAATGGGGAAGCTTTTCAAAAGTGGTTAGATATTGTAGAAGAGCAAGGCGGTGATATTAGTTACATCAAGGATCCTTCTAAATATCCTATAGCTAAGTACGAATTTGAGCTAAAATCTTTTAAAGATGGATTTATTTCAGAAATGGATGCTTTTGAAATTGGAACGGCTTCTGTTGAACTTGGAGCCGGAAGAAAAGTAAAAGAAGACGATGTAGACCCCCAGGCCGGAATAGTGTTAAAAAAGAAAGTGGGGGATAAAATCACAAAAGGTGAAACAATTTTAGTTGGATATACGAACAAGGCAACCATGATCGAGCCTGCAACCGCTCAATTATTCGGAGCAGTATCGATCACAGATACAAAACCTGAAAAGGAGTATTTGGTTACTAAGGTAATTGACAACAAAGGAATTCGGGATTTCCGGCTTTAAAATGTTGAATTGCAGTAATAATCAGTTAATTTGTATCAACTGAACATAGGGCATTAAAAAAAGGAAAATATCATGTTTAAAAGATTCATACGCGCATTAAAATCAATGTTTGGTGGGGTTATCAGTTCCATGGAAGATCCGAAATTAATTTTGGAACAAAACATTCGTGATCTGAACGATCAAATTCCACAGATGAATGAAAACATTGCTACCGTTAAAGCGAATTTGATTATGCTTCAAAAAGAATCGAATCGCAATGAAAAACTAATCGGGGAACTTACTTCAAAAATTAAGTCTGCCATTCAAGCTAATCGAGACGATATAGCAGAGGGTTATGCACTTCAGCTTGAGAAAGCAAAAGAGAATTTTCTTCACACCAAAGATCAATTAGTGTTTGCTGAAAAAGCTTATGACAAAGCTCTTAAAGTTAAAAAAGTGTTCATGCGCGAAAAAGATCGCAAAATCCAGGAAGCAAAAGAAGCGTTACGTGCCAGCGAAAGAGCCGAATGGCAATCTAAAATTGCGGACACTTTAGAGCAGTTTGAAGTTGGTGGAATGGATCAAACTCACGATGAGATGATCAATCGCCTGAATGAAAGAACTGCCAAGAATGAAGCAAGAATGGAAATTGCTATGGATGGCATTGATACCGAAACAATGGAAATTGAAGCTAACGCAGAAAAAATTCGAGCTCAATCTTTAGTGGAGCAGTTTAAATTAGAAATGGGTGAATCTTCCGGTTCTATAAATATTGATGAAGAGCCGGTTGCAAAAGAATCACCTAAGAAGTCTGTTGGTAATAAAGAAAAAAGTTAACTAACAGGATGCTGCCATGAGTACTAAAAGCGAAGAGGAGCGTGAACGCTTAAAACAAGAATATAAAGATCATTATCGGCGTATTAAAGAGCTTAAGGAGCGCTCAAAAAGAGCTGAGCAAAAAGGTAAAATTGCACAAGCGGTAAATAATATGAATCCTGATAGCCTGCTGGAATCAGTAGATGAATTTCTGGGAAAGGTAAAGGATAAAGTAAATCATGTTGAAGCTCGCCTTGATGTTGCGATGGATAGCATGGATGATGATTCCAAACTGGAAACTGAGATCAAAAATGAACAGCACGAAGCTGAGTTAAAGAAGCAAAGGGCAAAGGAAACATTACAGCAGGTAAAAGCTGAAATGGGAATGCTTTATTCCGAGATCGAAAAAACCGCCGGAGAAATTAAAACGGAAAAAACGATCGGAACAAAAAAGGATCAGGTTAAAAGTGAGGATTCTTCTTCCAGTAACGATACAGAAAAAGAGTAATGTCAGCAGACGAACTTAATATCAATTACACACGTGAAGCATTTATGAATCCCATCAATTTGGGAGGATTACTGATAGCTACATTGACGGCATTTTTTATCAGTGATTTTGGAGATGCATCCAGTGTTATGTTGACTACTATTTTTGGTTTAGAATTGATGTATTTAGGCATTGTTCCAAAACTACCTCGATTCCGTAAAAAGACAGAATTAAAAAAAATCAAAGAACGTCACGCTTCAAGCAACGAAAAAGATCTTTTTCAATCATTAGATTCAGCAAGCCAAAAAAGATTTTTAGTGCTTAAGCACCTTGCCAAAATGGTTCAGGAAAATTTTGAAAAACTTCCTTACAGTTCACAAGGTTTACTAGATAACATTGGTAAAAAAATTAATGAACTGCTGGGCAATTATTTAACGCTGTTAGATTTAATAAAACGATACGAAGTGTATTTGAACACTTCCCTCGAAACAAATCTTAAAGAAGAAGTAATTAAGCAAATTGAAGAAATAAAGACTTTGGAGTCTGAAAAATTGAAGCGCACAAAAGCACGAAGAGTTGCTATTATGCAAAAGCGCCTTCAAAAATTTAAGATCGCAAAAGAAAAATATTTAGTGTGTGAAACACATCTGGAAACAATAGAAGATGCCGTTAGGTATATCTATGAGCAATCTATGACGATGAGCAATCCCGAAGAAATTGGCTTCCAACTGGATAACTTGTTAACCGAAGTTGATGAAACTTCACAATTGATTGACGATTTAGATCAGGATATTTTACCTGAGTACACAACAGAATGGGAAACTGAACTGGATTTTGATTCCATTTTAGATGAACTTTCAGATGATGTACCAAACGTGTCAAGTACAAAGAAACAAGTTAAAGAATAATACATGAGTTTATCATTCAAAACGCTACTCCTTGAAGTTGATGATTCCGGAGTTTGCATCCTTACCGTCAACAGGCCTGAAAAGATGAATGCGCTAAATAATCAGGTTTTTGAAGAACTAGATTCTGCGCTAGATCACATTTTGGAAACTTCTGAAATTAAAGGGTTAATCGTTACCGGAGCGGGGGATAAAGCCTTTGTTGCAGGTGCCGATATTAAAGAACTGAATACACTTGGCGACTCCGAAGCAGTTAATAAATCTCTTCGGGGTCAGAGAATTTTCCAAAAATTAGAGGATTTGACTATTCCTGTAATCGCAGCTGTAAACGGCTATGCGCTAGGTGGTGGATGTGAATTGGCAATGGCGTGTCATATTAGAGTAGCATCAACAAACGCACTTATGGGTTTACCGGAAGTGAGTTTAGGGTTAATTCCAGGTTACGGTGGTACACAAAGACTTCCGAAATTAGTAGGAGAAGCAAAAGCACTGGAACTAACTCTTACAGGTAGATTTGCTAAAGCAGATGAAGCCGTAGAAATAGGTTTAGTAAATAAAGTTGTTGAAGACTCAGCATTAGAAGCGGCAAAAGAAATGATGAAAAGTATGCTAAAGCAGGGACCACTTGCTTTAAAAAATGCTATCTTAGCAATAAAAGAATCAGGAAATGATTCAGGATATGAATCGGAAGCAAATCTATTTGGAGATTTGTACAATACTGATGATTTTAAAGAAGGTACAAGTGCATTTCTCGAAAAGAGAAAACCAACTTTTACCGGTAAATAAGAACTAACATATCGTTAATGAACGACGAACCTCCATCGAGTTTCACATCTTTTCTAACTATTAAAGGAGCCTGCTAATATGGAATGGCTTCTAATTACCGGAACTATCTTACTAAGTGGATTCTTTTCAGGATCTGAAATTGCCTTTGTAACAGCCAACAAATTAAAACTTGAGGTAGCATCTCGTAAAAACAACCTTCTCTCAAGTTCTATTGGTTTCTTTTCCAAAAATCCGGATACTTTTTTAACTACTACGCTTGTTGGAAACAACATTGTTAATGTGATTTACGCTACGCTGATGGCGCTATTTCTAAGAGAACCTGTTATTCATTATTTCGATGTCTGGTTTGGATTAGTGGCTACCGAATTTCAGATTTTAACGATTCAAACTATCATAGCATCATTAGTTATTATGCTTTTTGGGGAAATTTTACCAAAAGCCATATTTCGAGCTCAAGCTGATATAATGGTTAATGTGATAGCTTTTCCGTTACGAATGTTTTATTGGATATTGCGCCCCTTAATTGCATTGGCAAATGGATCATCAAATTTCTTGATCAATTGGTTGGTTGAGGATGCTGAAAAGACCGAACAATTTTACCGTAGGCAAGATGTAGAGTTGATTTTAAAAGAACTAAGAGAAAGCGGTGGGAGTGAAGATATTGATGAAGACGACTCAGAGATCTTACACAATGTTCTAGAGCTTTCTAACATGCGTGTTAAAGAATCAATGATACCTCGAATTGATATTGAAGCTGTAGATAAATCAACTCCGATTGATGATGTACTTAAAACAATGATTGAGTCAGGTCACTCAAAGCTTCCTGTTTACCGTGATAGCATTGACGATGTAATTGGCGTTGTTTTTGCACACGATTTCTTCAAAAATCCCAAGTCATTGCATGAAATAATTCGTCCAATTAAACTGGTTCCATCCAGCAAAAAGTCTAAGGATTTGATGCAGGAATTCAGGCAAACAAGTATGTCTGTAGCCATTGTGTTGGATGAGTATGGCGGAACAGCCGGAATGATCACTATTGAAGATTTACTCGAAGAAGTGGTGGGAGATATTCAGGACGAGTACGACACTGACAGCGAGTTGATGAAGAGGATTGCCTCCAAGAATTTTGTTGTAAGCGGCAATGTTGAGATCGATGAATTAATGGCTGTTTTTAATGAAATTAAAATACCATTGGAACCTTCTCAGTATGATACCGTAGCGGGATACATAATCAATTATCTGGGGCGTATTCCAAAAGTGAATGAAGAAGTTCTTATCGAGGGCAATAAATTCATAATTAGTAAAGCTACCCAAAGCAGAATTGAGACCGTAAGACTAACTATTATAGAATAAGGCATTATGTTTGATCATTATCCAAAATGGTCGCAAGAATTTGCGAGAAAGTATTTAAGCAGAACCATCAATACATTTTTGATTCATGGAAACGTGCACGATCTTGTTGCACTTAAAACCGATGAAGGAACGGAATTCAATAGACTGAAATCATTTCTTTCGGATGAATTTTTTGGAGCCAGAGACTTTGTAGTTTTTTACGATAGAGCTTCAGGGATTTATTTCCGTGACAAAGAATCTCAACAAGATTTTAATCAGGCAGTCGCCGGTCGTGATAGCATAGTTGGAACAGATTATGCCAAGAAAATGCCCAAAGATCCGGTTAGGGTAATGTCATTATTGGAACAGTATTTTCGTCTTCGTTTGGATCAAAAGAAAAGCATTGCATTGATCATTGACTATGCTGAAACGATTGTACCCATGAGCGATACCGGATCGACAGGAAATGAAGATCGTACATCTCAAGTTTACTTATCCAGATGGGCACACGATCCGATGTTTTTAGCTTCGGATTTCACTTGTGTGATGATTACAGAAAATCTTGCTGATTTGAACAAAACCATTGTTCAAAATCCATATACAACGGGGATAAAGATCCATATTCCGGGCGAGGAAGACCGATTAGCATTCGTGAAGTTTGAAACAAAACAAGATGATTTCAAAAAGCTTTCTGCTGTATCACCCGAAATTATAGCGCAACAAACGGCGGGTCTGAATTACGTGAATATCCGCAGTGTACTTTCTAATGCTCGTGAGAATAACGAAAAAATTACATTTGAAGGGTTATCCGAAAACAAAAAAGATTTGATCGAGGCAGAAGCCTACGGATTATTAGAATTCGTAGAAACACCGTATTCGCTCGATAACGTAGCAGGGCACACCCATGTTAAGAAACATCTGCGCAACGCAGTTAAAGCGCTTAAATCCGGTCGGCAAGACGTGATGCCGATGGGTTACTTAGTATGTGGTCCGGTTGGGACGGGAAAAACTTTCTTAGTTACCTGTTTTGCCAGTGAAGTGGGTATCCCAATGGTGAAACTGAAGAACTTCCGAAGCCAGTGGCAGGGTGTTACCGAAGGTAACCTAGAAAAAATATTGTCGCTGTTAAAGGCGATGTCTCCGGTAGCAGTTATGATTGATGAAGCCGATGCATACTTAGGGGATAGATCCGCAAGTGGAGATAGCGGAGTTTCAAGCCGTGTGTTTTCTCAGATTGCGACTTTTATGAGTGATACAGATAATCGGGGCAAAATCGTATGGTTCCTGATGACAGCACGACCGGATTTAATGCCTGTTGATTTAAAACGGCAGGGTAGAGCAGAAGAGCATTTGGCTTTATTTCCACCGCATACCAAAGAAGAGCGTATTGAGCTGTATGAGGCAATGGCAAAGAAAACCAGTCTTCAACTTACTGAAGAATATATTCCCGCTGTAGTTGAACAAGGTTTAAAAACGTTCTCCGGAGCTGATATGGAAGCGGCTTTGACCAGAGCTAAATTCCGCGCCGCAGCAGAAGGAATAAAAAAAGTAACACCAGAAATTTTGGATGCTGCTTTGGCGGATTTTATCCCCCCAACGTATCCTGAAGAAGTGGAGCTGCAAACGTTGAATGCGGTAATCGAATGCACGTCCAAAGAATTACTACCAGAGCGCTATAGGGAAATGGATAGAAATGAAATTCTCTCAACTATTGAAGAGCTGAAGTTTAGGGTGGGGTAGGAATATTGAGTTCTGAACTAAGAATCAAAATGTTCGGTGTAATGGACAAATAGTAGGCTGTTTTTGGATTGTTTCTTTCA
>TARA_R110002126_G_scaffold74739_6_pt1 | contig 16164 bp, 14 predicted proteins | sample TARA_R110002126 | Tara Oceans TARA_R110002126 (sample SAMEA4397536) | marine metagenome | biome: Polar Biome; feature: [DCM] deep chlorophyll maximum layer (ENVO:01000326); material: water (ENVO:00002006), including particulate matter (ENVO:01000060) such as... | depth 30 m
ACGCGGGATCAGGAAGCCAACGTCGGCGGCAAGGTTGTGACCCGCAAAGTCACAAGCCAAGAGAAAGTCCGCCGTCACTATTGTTCATTCGACAACCCGAAGCTCGAGGGCATTGCCAAGGTGCGCACCTTGTCACCCCTAACGACCATCGAGTTGCCACGTGATTCGGCATGGCAGACGTTCTGCTCTGCTTACGAGATCGCGAACGCGTCCCGCTGACGCGGGGTACGCGTTCGCTTACCCATCTTCGTTTCGTTTCTTTTCTTTTCACCTCTCTTTATTGGAGAATCAGATGCCCATTGAGAACAACGTCAAGTCCATGTTCAACTCGCTTAACAACGCATTCGCAAACGCGCAGCCTGACAACGGCATGGGCGCGGGTGGTTGGTGGCCGAACGAGGGTCAGCACGAAGTCTTCGTGTCCAGCCTCAACGTCCGCGCCAGCGAGTACAAGATGCCTGACGGTCAGAAGGTGCCCGGCACCGACATCACGTTCCGTTATCAGCTCATTAACGATACGGATTCGCCCAACGAGCCGCGCTCGTTCGACGGTTCCGCCTTCCGTCTCCCGCAGGACACCAGCATCCTGGATGACAAGGGTCGTATGCGCACGGAGATCGAGATGCGCCGTCTGAAGGGTCACCTTCAGACCATCCTGCGCCGGGACGTCAAGGATATCGGAACCGCACTTGCGGACGCCGATGCCAAGATCAACGGTCAGGACGCTGTGGCTGTTGTCGTGAAGTGCCAGTACGACAACGTCAACGGCAAGATTTACCGCAAGGACTTCCTCGTGAAGCCCCTTGCCGGCTGAGTTCTGTTACCATACTTAGACCCCACCAGCCGGGGGAGGGTTACCCGCAAGGTGCCCTCCCCCTCATAGTCCCCCGGATAGGCCCCCAGTTGCCCCGCACGACGGAGAGCGACTGGGGGCTTTCCGTAGGGGAGCAGAAAGACTTCATGTACCACACCCGGTTTGTCGTAAAGGTGTCGATTACCGACATCTCCCAACTAGCGTCATACGTCACACGGGTTATCCAGGAATGCGGCGAGGCACCAAGTAGTGTGAATGTCCTTGTTGATGAGCCTGAAACTCATGCAATTGGCACAGTGACATACACCACCCGAACCACTAGCGTCTCTGATTCCATCATCAGCGCGTGGCGGCAGATCGACTCGAAGATCCAAGTCGAGCGCACCCACAAGATAGACCCCGAGCAGTTTGAATCCGTGGTGCTTGCGGGTAGGAACGGACGCGCGCTTAGGCGCGTCCTTGTCCGCAATGTCCGCGAGCTATGTGTTCGCGGTGTAGGTAGCAAAGGCGTACTTGATTACCTTGATGAATGCGAATCAATCGTGACGGAGCTTAAAGAGTTCGTACAATCAATGCGTGAGCCAATCTGAACACGGGCTATCAGCCGTCATTTCAAAGCACTCGGGCGAACCACTGTCTATTACGGGCCCCTCCCCCTACATCGAAACCACCGAACCCCTCCCCGCCTACTGCGGGATCCTCCGCGCAACCACAGGCTGGTGGGGCATAGTCGTGCATCGCCCCCGAGGAACACACCCCCAAGAAGCAATCCGACACTTCGAGGAAGAACCCCAGCCAGTCATCTGGTGCGGCCCATCCGCGAACATCGGTCTCTACCGGCTCCCCACCAACGAGCTTGTTGTATCCGCCAGGATACAGGAGTCGAGCCTGATGCAGATGAAGTCAGTCATCGCCGCGGAATCAGGACGCGACTTTGCTGACAGTCGATTCGAGAAGCGACGCGTTCCAGCGGGCGTGCGCTACCTGCCCGGCAAGCAACTGCAACTCTGGTTCAGTCTTTAGAGATTGCCCCAGGTGTACGTCGCACCTTGTTCGGTCGGAACCATCGGAGCACGCTGCAACTGACCGGGCAGATACTGCTGCACTGCCTCGATGAATTGACCACGCACACCGGTATCAATGGTGTTCATCGTGCGCATCACCACCGACTCTTCGCGGGTGCGGATTGCATCCTTAAACTGATCCTGCGTCACGGTCAGCGGCAAACCAAACCGCTTCTCGTACTGCACCTTGACCTTCTGGGCTGCGCTCATGTTGTTGCCGAGCGTGGCAGAGATAAACTGCCGACGCAGGTCGCGCATGCCGTCCCGGTTCTTCATGAGGAACTGGCTCAACTCCTGCGGGTTGTTGAACCGCCCGAGATCTGCACCAAACGCACGAAGGATCACGTCGCTGGTGGGGTACTGTCCCATGTACCGACCATCTCCACCGTACATGGGGACCATGCCGCTATCTGACTGGCTCCAGTCCGCATATGTCTTCTGCAGCCCCAGCGCACCAAGCGTTTCAGACTCAGGAGCCACACCCATGGCACGCGCAATTGCAACGCCGCCAGGAATCACGCGGGGAGCAAAGTCCTTCAGGATCTCGCTGTCGCCCGTAGCCAAATACCGAGCCGCATCCCAGCCAATATCCAGGGCTGGTGGGATGTACATGGGGAAGTTCTTGTTGCTGAACGCCTGCTGTCCACCGATGACATCAGTCGGTCCGCCAAACGCAAGACCGCGGCTCAGGTCAACACCAACCATGCTCTTGCCCACCTCGTACACCACCGCGCTAACCGCCGCCATCTTGGTCAGGTCGACCAGCGTGATGGGCAACTTACCGCTGACCTCGAATGGCCCCACCTGTCGAGTGCCGCCCATCATTACGGGCATGGTGAACAGGTTGGCAAACGACCGCAAGCCGTACTGCAGGAACTGACGGAAGACAGGCTGCTTGGCAAAGTCCTTGTAGAACAACGCGGGGCGGTTGATGGGGCTTGAGCCAAACTGGAAAGCCTGGACCGCAGTGCCCGCTTCCTGAATAGCCCGCTCGAAGTTCATGCCCGCGGTCTTGCCCGCGTGTTCGTAGGCGTTGAAGACAGCGTTCGCGGTAGCCACACGGTTCAGCGTTTCAGCCATCTGGAACGGCTTCATCATCGTCTCGAGGACGCTGAACTGCGGCTTGCCGGTACGACCCATCGAACCGTAGCCCTGCTTCTCAACCAGATCCCAAGCAGACCCCAGCTCGGCAATCTGCGTCAAGTCTGCTGACCGACCACCAAACGTCCGGCTGAACGCACGCTTACGGGCGGCTTCAATCTGCTCGCGGGTAGCACCCATGCCGAGCTTGGCGCGCTCCGCGGTGTACTGCCCAATCATCTCAAGGCTCTGGCCGTACGCCTTTACCGTGTTGGTGAACCCCATGTGGTGCAGCGACTGGAGCGGCTGCAACATGTTGATAAGGGCGCTGCCCACATTCAAGCCGAGGTGGCTGGCGTACAGGGTCTTAGTCACCGCCTGCCACGGCAGGGTCGCGTCGCCCATAGGGTCTGCGCCCCACGTCCGCAGCTCCTGCACAAACCGGGCAGGGTATGCACCCGTCCGCTCGACCGCTTTCATGAACTTGCTGTTGGAGAACCGGAGAGCCGCTTCCCGCATCTGGCTGGCAGCCGCCATGTGCGCCGCCTCGTCCTGCCCCTTGATGCCGAGGGTGGCTGGGATGATGTGCTTGCGCCACAGTTCGACTGCGTACTTGTCCTCGGGGTGCGACTTTGCCTGCGCCTCCAGGTCGCCGTGCATCATGTCCCACAGGCTGTACCCGCCAAGGGCCTGCATTTCCTCTGGGACGCCTTCCAGTTCCCGAGACCCCACAGGAGCCCCACCACCCTTAATGCGCCCCAGCGGCCCAGGCAGGCGCACAGGGGAGGCACCAGGACCGAAGTCCTTTAGGATCGCCCGGATGTGGGGGTCATTAGCCGCGTCCATCGCAAACAGCGCGTAGTCACGGGCGGTAGTCGCCACGTACTTAGCCGCTGCCACGTCCGGGGCAATCCGCATCACCCGGTACATATTCTCTTCCGCCTTCTGACCCTCGACCCGCTCAAGCGCGTGTCGCCTCAGGCTATGGAGTTCCGTGGTCCCTCCGAAGTGGGTGGCCAGGAAGTCCAAGTCACCCGGATCCCACGGCAGGGCGGTAGTCCGGCGACGCATCATCGTGCGTCCGCTGACAGACGGGTTGTCCTTGCCGTCATCACTCTGCACCCCGCCGGTGTACGGGTTGTACTGGATCTTGCGACCCTGAGCGTCCCGCGCCTCGGTCGTGTTGCGGGGCATGTAGTAGGGATCCTCGAACCCCTTCTTGTACGCCTCAACCACGACCTGCTCAATCTCCGACTGGGTCGCTCCGACCTTGATCTTCTTGCCTGTACGGCGTTCTGCCGCCATCATCAGCTGGCTGCTTACCTCGTCGCTCAGCAGGGAGCGAACCGCTTCTTCCCCACCAACCTCGATGTTGCCACCTTCGGTCAGGTAACCAGCGTTCGACAAGCTCTGCAACTGGGTGCGCGCAAGACGCAGCACCTTCTTGTTGTCAACCTTGAACTCGCCCGTAGTGCGGTAGTGCTCTTCGTCGCCAGCCAGCTTGACCCGACCGACCTCGTACAACTTCTTCTCGGCGCGCTGGAGACCATGCAGCCCAAAGCGGTTCTCTACCGCCGACAGTGCAGCCTCGTCGCTCACCAACTTCTTGCGCTCGACCTCTTCCCACTTGGTCCGCACGCCGCCCTCAACCAGACTTGCAGCATCCAGGCTCGCGTCGGTATCCGACATCTTGGGCTTAGCCCTCTCGCCCTTCAAACCCATCCGGAAATTGACGTTGTCAATGCCAAGACGAGTCATGCTGTCATGCATGGTCTCGCCTTCACGCAGCCCCTTGATCTGCTTCAGCAACTTCTTGTGCGTGGCAAAGTCAAGGTTCTGGCCATACCGACCATCCTGAACGCGCTTGAACTTCTTCATCAGCGCATCAAAGGTTTCCTTGTCAATTTCAACAGCAGTCGTACGGCTCTTTGCCGTAGGGTTGGACTGGTGGGTGACTCGGATGTGGTACCGATCTGGCTCCACGCCAGCCGCAATCGTCTCCGTTCGATCCCGGTCCCAGCCCAGTCGACGCGTTGCATTCGTCATGCGGATCAGCCGAAGACTGTGGGCCACCGATTCGTTCGGGGCACTCTCCGGATCCAACCGCGTTACTTCCACGCCATGGTGCGCACTCACCTGCCGCAGTACGCGAGTCACCTCGGTCTGCATTAGGTCGCCAAGTTCGCCACGCGTGTTCTCCATGTGGTGAACAGCACGCTGCGCCAGCGGTGCAATGCGCTTACCAATGCTCTCCGTCTGGCCGCTCGTCAAGTGAATCTGACGGAGCCAGGGGAACATCTGCCTAACGTACGCACCTGCACCGCTGGGAGCCCCGAAGAACCGGTTGCCCTTAGCCAAGTTGTTAGCCGCTACGCCCCCACCAACCGAAGCAAGGACACCAAGCCACACGATGGGGTTCGTGAGGACGTCGATGGCCGTATCGGCCACAGCGTTTCCGCCGTGCGCCTGCTTCATCTTGTCCGCAAACGACTCGCGCTCGCGGGGACTCAGTGCCGCTGGATCAAACAGAACGCGACGCACCGAGTCGGTGGTCGCGATTCCGTTTGCCAGTTGCGCCAAGATGACGCCTGGCTTGTCATAGCTGCGTACCGGGTCAAACACCCGTTACCTCGCTTTGTTTAGGGGCAGCGGTAACGAAGGACAACGCCCGAAAGCTTGTGGGTGGTCGAGACCGTACCCGCAACCAGGAAGCCAACCCAGTTGCCAGCCGGCACAAGAATCGGACGGAGATACAGCGGGCTGGTGGTGTCAGTCACGCCGTTGTCGTTGATCGTCAGCGCAGTAAATTGGTTGGCAGAAGTAGTTGCCGACGCAGTCAGCGTGGTAGCTGCACCAATGTCAACGCCAGTAGCAGCCGTAGCAACCGGCGACGGAGCGTACTGAGCCTTGCAAGTAATGATTGCGGAGGCCGGAGTTGCATCAGCAACAATCGACATTCCGACAATGTAAGTCGGCTTATCGCAGAAGAAGACGCAGTAACGCTTTGCATCAACCGGGGTAATACCAGCGTCGTAGTTAGTGCCAGGAACCCCCAGCGGGATGTAGATGGACTGCGTAGTGCCGGAAACATTTGCTTCAGGAGCGGTCAGAGTTGCCATGTGAGTGTCCTTTGTGAGAGTGCGAGTAGAAGAAGAGTGGGATTACTTGGGACGAGTACGGAAGCGCATAACGATTGCGCCAACAAGAGTGGCATTAGGAGCAGTGGTGCAGCACAGGCCGATCCAATTACCTTCGTCAACAAAGTTAGCCGTGTTGATGACCGTGCCACTCTTGGTGCCAGTAGAGTCAAGCGCAATGCTGTTAGTAATGTCTACAGCTGTCCCGCTAGCAAGCGAAGCCGCAGTCAAAGCAAACGCAGTCGGCGAGCCACTTGTACCAGTGGCTCCCCCAGCAGTCTTGACCAGCTTTACAACTGCACCTGCCTGAGCGGCAACCGAAACGCCAACGTAGAACGCATCAACAATGATGTCGCGGTCGCAGTAAACCCACGCAGTATTTGCACTCAGCGTGTTGAAGTTGTGGATGCTGTACGTTGCAACTTCAAACTGATCGGGGTAGTGCTGTGGAACAAGAACGTTTTCGCCTGCCATAGAAGTGCTCCTTGAGTCTTGAGTTTATCAGGTGTATTGACCGTCCGACATGGATCGACCAAGATCCTGCAACAAATCTGTTCGTTGAGTGCCGCCTAGAACAACAGCGCCGGTGGGGAGTTTACGCCCTGCAGCCACTGCCATGTAAAGGTCGGGGGCATTTTGCTGAATGCGCTGCAGGTTTCGGCTAATGGCATCGTCGTAGGACTCAGACTTTGCATCCTCCACCAGCCCGTTCAACTGCATTTGGCGGTGCTGACCCATCAGGTCAAACAGCGCCTTGTTCATCAGCTGCTCGTCGGAAGTGCCGGTCGCCCGGGCGTAACGGTTGTACGCCAGCCCCGCACCAAGACCCGCAAGAGCCGCAATCCCACCAGCCTTAGCGTACTTCTTGATCGTCCTGCCGCGCTTGATACCCGCAATCTTGGCAGCACCGCGGGCCCGAGCCGCATCCCGCCGCTCCAGCATTTCGCGCTTAAACTGCTCAAGCCGTGCCTTGGTGGCCTCGGGCGTCATTTCCGGGCCATGCAAAACCTCCGGGAACGGGCCAGGAAAAACCTCGTAATCATCAGGCGTCGGACGGGGCTTTGGCCTGGGCTTAGGTCTTGGACGAGGCTTAGGCTTTGTGCCACCTGCACCGGCTGGAATTGGTTTGCGTCTAGCCACCCATGCCCTCCATCATCTGAATGATTTCAAGAGCACTTGGGGTTCGTTCGGACTGCAGCGCAGCAATGCGTGCATGTTGCCCAGCAACAATATCACCAAGTTCATCGAGGTATTGCGGCTTCTTGTTTCGTGCCTTCTTCAGCTGATAGGAAGCCTTCTCGACTTCCTTGAGCAAACTGTTCTCGCCCATCAACTCACTGAGAGTCGGGGCGGCGCGCCGTGAAAGCAGAGCCTCAAGCCCAGAAGAATCAGCCACCTGCTGCTGTTCAAACTCAGTCTGGAGTGCCATCTGCCGGCGCATCTGATCCTCAGGCGAACCCTCAATCATGCGGTTCACCGCGGCACCCGCAAGCGGAACACCCACGCCCCAGATGCCTACATCAGTAGCCAGCTTGCCAAGCAAACCAGAACCTGCAGCGCCAGCAGCACCACCACTCCCAAAGAGAGCAGCAAGCGGAGCAAGAAAGGGGACAGGCATTACACTTCCTCCGTAAACACGATTGCGTTCTTGGCTCGTGACGAACCAACAACTCCGACTTTACCCATCCAGCTGGTGGGGGACTCGCGTTCCACATACACCATCACATCAGGCTCTTGCCAGATGGGATTGTATCGAACTTCCCACAGCCAGCGGCGAACTGCTTTCGGAGTCATGCGATCAAACTTGCGATCCAGAACCGGGAGCGAGATGAACCCCTTGGACCCCACCAACTGGAACCCATTGCGGGCATCCGGCGTGGACAGCGCGACCCCAAACTTGTGGGCCATGTAGGTCAGGAAGTGGCTTGTCTGCTTCCAGTCCGTCACTCAGGAACCTCGTTCTGTTTAATCAGGTCTTCGATGCTCTGGAGGTAGGGGTTTGCGCTCTCGACATTAGCGCGTCCAAGCATAAGGGGAAGCATTGACCGCAAGTCCCCAGACTGCTGCTCGATGTCGCCAAGCCCAATTGCCGATTCCTCAAGCTTCTGCTGAGCCGCAGGAAGCTTCGCCATCAACCCACGAAGGCGGTCGCCTCTGTCGCCCAACCCCACCCGCTGAAGTGCACTACCCGCAAGATCGCTGTACTGACCACGCTTCTTCAGCTGGCCCATGTACTCAATCGCGGAAGTGTAATCGTCAAGATTAGTGTCATCAAAGGCGGTTGCAGCAGTCCTAAAGAACTTGGACTTGGCTCCGTACGCCTCCTTGGCCTTGGCAACCGCGAGTACCTTTAGGTCGTTCGGCTGGTAGCCAGCCTCCTGCATGTACCGTGCCTCGTCAGCCATCAGCTTCTGGTATCGGGGGTTGTTAGACGTGTCCTCGTGACCACGAGCTGCACCGTCAAACAGGTACTTGAGGGTAGAGGTGGGGATTCCAGCCTGCGTTGAAAGCTGAGCAATCTCAGCCTTCGATCCGCCGCTCATTGCCAACCCCACCAACTTACGGGCTGCGTCAGGGTTGAAGTTCTTGAAGCCCATCTCGCCCAGTTGCTGGAGCGTGCCCTCAATCAGTCGACCCTTGATGGTCTCCGACATGGTCGCAGGATCTACATACCCAGCAACCGCAGAAGCCTGAGTCGTAGACTTGCCACTCAAGCCGGCAAGCCGACCAAAATTTGCCCGCTCAAGGTTCAGCCACTCAGCACCCTCTAGGGCACCGGTAGCAATACCCGCACCTACATCGCCGAAGTTGGCGGAAAGCGGGTTGATCGAATCAATAAACCCTTCCTGCCCCTGCTGGAAAGTCTTGAACTTTTCAGAAGAAGCCTTGCGGTCCATCTCGTCAATCCTGCTCATCAGGGCAGGGGAGAACTTTCCGGCAAGCGACTGGTTCTGCTGCTCAATGCTCACCTTGCGGCCAAGCTCGTCAACCACAGAATCAATAGCCCCTTCAATCTCGCGCTGGGTCCTGTTAATCAGGCGAGGAGCCATAGCCGCACTCATGGCAGCCTGGGCTCGCTTCTTGCGAAGTTCCATGTCCTGCGTAGCAAGACTCTGAAGAACATCAAGTTGACCCTTGTCTCGAGCCTGGTCTTTCAGCACCTGCAGCTTCTCAAGCTGAAGCTCAAACGCATGAACCTTCTGCGTCTGCTGCATCTGCCACTTCTGAAGTGCAGCAGTCTGGGAAGCCTGGAAGTTCTGCTGCCGCTCCTGCATTTCAAGACCGCGACCGTACGCAATGTCCTCGCGCCCGATCTCGTGTTCGCGCTGCCGCTGCGATTCAGCAAGCTGCTGAGAGAACTGGTCCTGCGAGATACCCATGCGCTCAGAGTGCATCTGCGCTTCCTGATCCATCTGGCGGGAAGCAAGACCCTGGTTCTGCTGATTCTGGAATGCCTGCTGGGCCATTGCCCGATTCTGCATCTCAGTGTTGATTTGGCCTTCGTGAGCCTGAGACCCACCAGCCGTGACTGCGCTACCAAGTTGACTTGCCATTACGCCATCCTCCCGAAGAGTGCGCCCATTTCAGGCGAGACCTGCTGATTGCGTCGGTAGTCACCCGAAGTCACCATGCGGGTCAGGGTTTCAAAGATAGACATCGGACCAAAGGGCATTTGGCTCACAAGGTTGGCCGCCAACTGATTGCCGTTCAGCGTGTGCTGCAGGGCATTTGCCTGCGCGCTCTGCATCAGGCTGCTGTTGAACTGCGCCATGTTGTTGTAGAAATTGCCGATCTGCTCCTCAGCCTGCTGCTGCATCTGAGCGGTCTGCATTCCCAACTGACCCATCGTCTGACCAATGCCGATACCAAACTGACCCAACTGCGAACCAGTAGCCGACTGCATCTGGCTGATGTTCTGATCCAACGCCAGCAGGGTGTCCCGCGCCTTAGCCGTAGCAGAAGCCTGAATCTGAGATGCTTGCATACTCTTCTCCTGCTTCAACTGGTCAAGCATTAGAGTTTTCTGCTCGTCAGGCAGACTGTCGTTTCTAGTAATAGCCATTTCTCGATTCATGTAATCAGCCTGCAATCCAGCTCGATTTGCTGCCGCATCTCCCATCCAACTAGCGTCATAGTTAGTCCGCGCAGTCTGCAGCGTGCCAATGCCCTGATCCATGCGCTGGCGTGCTTCACCAAGACCGCTCATCATCTGACGCGTAGCATCGTCGTAGAACTGCTGCCCGCCTGCTGCAGCACCACGGATGCGATCAGCCTGCTGGTTAAACCCAGCCATGTTTTGGTTAGCAGAGTTACGCGCATCTTGGACCATCTGGCCAGCGCCCTGCATGCTTCCCTGAATACTTCCGAGCAGACCACCGTACATCGAAAGCTCGCGCTGACGCGCTGCTTCCGCGTTCTGATAGTCCTGACCAAGCGCACCAGCCATTGCCTGGCCGTACGTCATGTTGCCCATGCTGCCGGGCTGAGAACCTGCGCGGAAAAGAGTAGTGCGCTCCCGCGTGCTGGGGTTCGCAAAGTTGTTTCCCTCGTAACCCGGAGAACCACGCTCCGGACCAAGAGTCGGCATACCACGCCAATTTACCCACTGCTGAGTAGGCGCATTATTGCCCTGCTGATTGCCACCAAACAAGCCCTGCAGATTCTGCATCCAATTACCGCTGCTCATCCGTTGCCTCCCATCTGGTAGTTAAAGTTGGCACGACTCGGAGCAGTACGACCCCTCGAAGAACGACCCGCAGACTGCGCAACGCGACGCGGCGCAGGCATTCCGCTCAACGGGTTCTTCTCACCCAGCGCAGGCGAGTTGCCAGCCATCAGTCCAGGTGCTCGACCATAAGTGCCAGTATTGACACTCTCGTTTGGAGCAGCCATCGGCTTGCGTGCAGGTGCTGCCATTGGCTTACGAGCAGGCGCAGCCATGGGGCGACCCGGCTTAGGCATGTTGTCGATGTTCTCGTTGCCAGAGGGGTAAGAACTTCCAGGCATATACGGCATGGAAATTGGCTGGCCACCCTGTTCTTGCGTGCGAGCCATCCCGTTGCGACCGGTGCCCTGATTCATCGGGTTTTGCCGAGGAGCATTCTGGCCAGCAAAGGCAATAGCGTCTCTACCGCCGTACTTAGCCATGTAGTCGTTGTACTGGGCGGGGGGCAGCGTCTTGGCGTAAGCCATTGACTCCTGACCGGGCGCAACATTCTGGTATGGAGTGCCACCAAACTGTCGGGGGTTTGAAGCAGGACCCGCCTGGCCCCCACCACCCATCAGTCCTGCGAGCTGCGAAAAGAAGTCGGCAGTGGGATTAGCCGCAGAAGACGGAATGCTTCCCGTGGAATTCGACGGGATTGCGTTGCGCTGTGCATTGATCTGCGACATCTGAGCGCGGTCGTTGACCTGCTTGCCCTGATCGTCGTAGCCGTAGATGGAAGGGAAATACCCGCCACGTGCGCGCCCAGCAAAGCCGGTGGGGTCATAACCACCTCTGTTGAATCCCGATGCAAAGTCGATTGGCATTAGTAAGTCCTTCTTGTTCGGTCTGTCGGTAGCATTCTACCCTTTACTTGCGCGCCTACCAGCCGGAACCTGACGTTAGCAAGGAAGGTTTCAACTCCCGCAAACAGCCATTGGTTCAGGAACCCGTGCTTGCCAAATGCCGCAAACACCGGGCTGTCTCCCCGAATCAAGCTCTTAGCCACCGTAGTCCCATCGGCCGTGGTGGGGTACGACTTCAGGAGGGGATCCACCTCATTCTCCCGGTACATCAACCCACGCCACCGCCGGTAAGGCGGCTGCTTAGCCTCAGTCCAATCCACATCCGTAAACACGCAACCCATGCTGCTGGGCTGCTTCACCGCAAACTCCTCGTCCTTGCCCTCCTGCACCCGCATGACGCCCCCCACCCACCGGGTGTAGATAGGGCTCAGCGTGATGTAGGCCGTAGCACTCGTTGACAGCACGCGGTCAAGGTAGATGTAGGACGCATCTACACTAATAATCCTTGCCTTGTTTCCAATCTCCGCAGTCGTTGCAGACTCCGAGATATAGACCCAAGAGCCCACCATGCGCCATCGGGTAGTGGTGGTATCCAGGGTGTTGTTGAATTTCTGAGCGGTGGTTGTAGTAGAAGAACCAGTGCTGTTGTAGTAGGTGTAGGGACTACTTGTAAACGTAACCGCCGAAGCCGGGTTATGCACTGCAGACCCATCAAGCATGTAAATCTCGTGGTCAATATCCGCTTCCGGATACGTCTTGTCGCTGTAGTTGCGGCTAGGCATGTACACCGCTGGCTTGAAAGCCGGAGCAGTCACCGCGTCTGGATACGGCGAGTTCATCAAGAACATCGCCCGAGGAAGCAACTGACCATCGCTGTCTTCCCACCAGCCCTGGAATGTCTTATCAAACGACATATCCCGCAGCTCGCTAACCGTGCCCGTCGAGAACCAGAACTGCACCGCCTCTTGGTTGGTGGGGTTCAGGATGTACAGCACAAGGGTTGCCGGGTCAAACGACATGCTGACCTTTGCCAGACTTGTCGTTCCGGTTGTCTCTGAGTACCAGAAATTCTGGATCAGGTTGTCAATCGCCTGCACATCATCCAGCCGACCGTCCGGGTACACAGCCTTCAAGCCACGACTGTTCAGGTAGTACGTCACCGGACCCACGGTTGCCGCAGCATACGGCCCCACAATTCCGTAGCCCTGGTGCGCAGCCAGCACCTTAACGAAACCGTTCTCCTTGTTGAAGAACTGCACGCCGTTCTTGGTAAACCCCGAGACAATCTGGCCAGTGCGCTTAAAGCAAGTCACTGCATCGCCAACACTCTCAGGCTTGTAAAAGCCTTGAGCAGTAAACAACTCAGGACTGTCCATGCCACCCGAACTCCAGCGCGTTTCACCCGTGCCGGTCTGGTCGGAGGCGCTGTCGCTGATGTTCCCCACCAGCATTGTGTTGTCGTACAGAATGCCCGCGCCACCCTTAGGCATCGTTTCGTAGTACGAGGGCTTATCCAGGAACACGTCCTGCATTACAAGCGCCGAGTCCTTCAACTGGTACGCATACCGGAACAGGGTTGCGTCTGCGCCGTACCCCGTAGTCACAACACCAGCAATGGATGCAACGGTGTAACTGCTCAACGTAATCTGCGCTTCAAGCTGAATGATGCCGGTGGTAAACGTGCCGCTTGCGCTTTGACTGCGAACGCTGCGGTACACATTCAACGTGTCAAATCTGCTGCTGTCGTAGATGCCGTCAACAAAGAACTTGGAGTCAGTACCCGTAAAGGTAATGTCCTGATTCGTGCAGATCTGGCTCTTGCGTCCGCTTCTGCTGTCCTCAAACTGCACAGCAAGACCGTACGTTCCGGCCTGCAAACTAGGCGCAGTCGACAGATTAGAGATGGTCGTGCCAGCAGGCGTAGATGTTCCATCGTTACGGCAGAACACAACACTGCCCGGTGCGTTGGTGTAAAGCCCGCCGCTTACCGCAGTCGGGTCAGGGAAGTTTGTAGAAGAGTGCGAGCTTCCAGATCCAAACACGCCGCTAAAGACTGCAGCACCAACCCGCTTGCCGGGGCCAGCGCTGGTGTTAATGTTGATTGTGGTAGTGCCAGCTGAGAACGTGAAGTACACAGCAACCGGCGCACTGCCCCGATCAAACACATAGATCATGCGCCCGCGGTTCTCCATGCTCATCACCGACTTGCCATTGCCGTCAGTCAGAGTCCCGCCGTTGATGTTTTCTTTCAGAACTTTGCTGGTCCACACGTTGGTGCTGGATTGGGGCGCATAGAAGTCAATCATCAAGTCGTAGGTGTTTACCCACGAGCCAGCATTTGGTCGCTTTGCCACATACACAAACCCGTATACCCGCGTGCTTGCGCCAGCAATCAGGCTAAACGACCAGCAATCTCTCACACTCCAATTGCCAATGTATCCAGCGCCGGACGAGTACGGATTTGTGCCGCTGAAGTTTGAAGCGTTATGAGCTTCAAATCGGTACACCTCCCGAAACCCAGGAAACGGCTGCAAGCCACCATCGTTGGACCCGTCAATACCAATCAACTCATAAGACGATCCGGTGGGCACGCCCGTTCGAGCGGCACCCTTTGCCTCACTAGTCTTAACGAGCGAGTAAGTCCAGTAAATGTCGGTTTCAGGAACCTGCATGACTTTATCTTACTCAGGCCACTTGCTAAGCGGACAGGTAGCCGCGGGCATTTCCCACTTCACCTGCAGCCGGCTGCGCTCCCACTTCGGGCATCCGCAGCTCTTGCAGTACCAAGCCCCACCATCCACCTCCCGGCTCTCGCACCCAGCGCACGTCTCCATCCGAGCCTGGACCTGCGGCAGCGGTACGGACCCCACCAACCCACTGGCTTCTGCCTTGACGTAAGACGCAGCCTTCTGCAGCAAACCCAGCGGAACATGCCGAAGCACAACCACCTGCCCGGTCTCTTCGTCCTGCTCCAGCTCGTACGACCACTTACCCAAGTTCAGATGGATCTTCATATAAATCTCGCGTTGGTCGCCACCTGAGCCGTGTACTGACCGCTAGAAGGTGGGGATGTAGCTACAGTTGCGCCCGGAGTGTAGTACGAGTAATTGATTACACACCCAGCGTTACTTGCACATGACGGCGTAAATGCATCCGGGTCTCCGATGTAGTAACAGGAAGACGGGAAGCAGTAAACACCACAAGCATTAAAGTCGCATCCTCCAGTGCAAGTGGGGCTGCAGACCGGACCAAAAGGTGGAATGAACGGGCAAGATGGTTGGTAGCAAGGAGAACTTAGACTAAAGTCTTGGCAGTAGTTGCACGTCCCAAAGAACGTCTCGTTGTACACCTGAAGGGTTATGGGGGAATAGAAGTACGTGATGTTCTTGTTGAAATTTACAGGTCCGTTGTTGTAACGAGTCCATGCGGCCAAAGTGCTGTAGTGCCAAATGTTTTCAAACCTAGTTCCCGCAGACACGTCAAGACTACTTGTAAATCCATTCCAGCTGACGTCTGCACCCCAAGCACGATCAGAGGTCACATAAATTGGTTCGGTAAGGAAAGACAACGCGCCTGCCGAAGTATTGTCATACAACTTCAGAGCGGGGTACGTTGAGTAAAGCGTGTTAAACCCAATGTCTCTAGTATCAATAGATCGCATTTGCACAATTCCACGGGGAGGCAAGGTGTCACCTCTTTCGTAGATTGGCAACCGAGTGCTTGTTGCCCAACCAGATGGGGCGTATGAATCGCTGCAAAAGACATTGATATAAGTAGGTCCAAGATCTTTCAGCAAGGTACTGGGATCATTCTTGGTGTACACATAGTGCCACTCATTTTTGCCGACGGCTACATTGCCATTGGTTTCACCCGTAGCTCCCGCATACTGGATTACACCCCAGCCGCTGCACCTAGCTTGAATCCAGGTGTTTACCGCACTAGATGCGTTGATTGCATTTGCAACCGCATTAAGAGTTCCGCTAGTCGAAAACGTCTTAGTTCCATCTGACGTGTAAACCGTGACAACCCCACCAGCCACCTTGACAAACCAAGTAAACGATCCCGAGATGACCTTCAATCGAATTCCCGGCAGTTCTCGTTGCGCAACACCCAGCCAGTAAAACGAAATACCATTGAGCCAACCTTGGTCATGGTTTATATACAGCCTGGTTGGAGCGGTGGTAAACGTAATTGGATTATCGCACTGAATAGTGGCGTAAACATCCCCGCTAGAAACTACAGTGCTTTTAGATCCCAGCAAAGTACCTGAGTTAGCATCGTTGCTTATGTACTTGTCCGTAACAGTAAAGTTTCCGGAGTAATACTTCCACTTGATTCCTTCGGTGTAACTTCCTTGATCTACAGACGTAAGCGCACTGCTTGTATCACTAATGCTGATCGTAGAGTTAACCGCTTCCCCATACGTTCCATCGTAAAGAAGTATGCTGTAACTATCGCAAGGAGTACTTGCAGTAGCAAAAGCGTAAAACTTTGAAACGTCAAGGTTGAACAACACATTTGCTGCGCCAGTAAACACCATCTTCCCCTCGCCAGGGAA
>TARA_R110002126_G_scaffold10245_45_pt1 | contig 16159 bp, 12 predicted proteins | sample TARA_R110002126 | Tara Oceans TARA_R110002126 (sample SAMEA4397536) | marine metagenome | biome: Polar Biome; feature: [DCM] deep chlorophyll maximum layer (ENVO:01000326); material: water (ENVO:00002006), including particulate matter (ENVO:01000060) such as... | depth 30 m
ACTGACAGCAATGGTAATTGGCTCAGCCCTGAAGTAACTTAATGACTGATACTGACTTAAAAAAATCAGTGTCCTGGCGCGTTCAGCACGATATCTGGCACCGTCAATTTGCTGCATGGTTAGCGGCAATACAATACTCAGGCTGACCGCCATTATCGCCATTACGACCAGCAGCTCTATCAGGGTAAACCCTGCCAGGCGCTTACAGTGGTACATCAGATGTTGACACAATACTTAATAACATAGTCACGACGACAGAGCCAACCAGCCCGCCCATAACAATAATCAGAATAGGCTCCAGCATGCTGGTCATTTTCATTGCCCATTGCTCGAAACGCCAACGGGTGCGGTCACCCATTTCTTTAAATACCGAGTCCAGCCTGCCGCTTTCTTCCCCCACTTTTACCAGCGATAACATAACGGGTTCAAGTATTTCGGTTGATGACAGCGCATCAGAGAGCATTTTGCCCTGTGACACTTCGTCTTTTATCCGCTGCAGCTGTTTTTGAATAAGCATATCTTTGACAATGTTGACGGAAAAGCCCAACGACGTCGCCAGTGGCAAACCGCTTTGTAGCATAAGCTGCATAGACGAAATAAAACGAATACGTTCGCTGAGCAATAAACCCGTTTTCATCACCGGTGTACGGCGCAACACGCTGAACAGTAAGGTCTGAAACCATGGTTTACGCCATGAGGCCATCAGACCAACAATAAGCCCAATCACGAACAATACTATTAATAGCTGATTGGACCTGACCCAGTTACTGCTGTTAATTAAGAATTCCGTGTAAGCCGGAATGTCCTTCATATTCGCAAACAGACCTTCCATACTGGGCACAATAAAATTAAAGATGGCAAAAAGCGCAACCAGACACACGCCAAAAATAAAGGCCGGATATATCATCGCCTGATTAACTTTGCTCTTTAGTTCATTCTGAAACTTTTGGTTTTGACCCAATCGCTCCAACGTAATCGCCAACTGCCCTGACTCTTCCCCTATCCTGACCATTTCGCAATACAGTGAGTCAAAATAACGAGGGTATCTGGCAAAGGCAGAGTTCAGCGTGCTGCCACTGCGGACTGCTTCGGTCATATTGGCCAGCATTTCGGCAGCAGCGGGGTTTGGGTTTGCCTGGCTCATCATGTCTAATGCACGGTCAAGCTGGACACCATTTCTCAGCAGTAATGCCAGTTCTGTAGTGAGTTGTTCCAGATCAGAAACACTAATCCGGTTAAATAAACCGGCATCAGGCTTTATTAATTTCACCTGCAGTGGTGACAACTGTTTTTCCATTACCATTGCCAGTGCAGCTTGTTCTGTTTCGGCTCTTAATCTGCCACGCACTTTAGAACCTGCCTGGTCAATGGCCTGAAACTCCCAACTTTGCATTAGCCGGCCACCCGCATGACTTCTTCATAGGTAGTAATACCACTTAATACCTTAAGCAAGCCATCCTGCTTCAGTGTACGCCAGCCCTGCTGTTGTCGATACGCCCTGATTTTCTCTAAAAATCGTTGATCCTTTGGCATTGCCTGCACTTGTTCATCATTCGGCAGATATTCCAGAATAGCCACCCGGCCCAAAAAGCCTGAACCACCGCATTGTTCACAACCTTTACCACGGCTGATATTTGGCGCACTTTGCAAGAAAGGCAGTAACTGCTTAACTTCGCTTTGTTGCATGATTTGCCCGGCGTTATCGTCAGCAACCCGGCAATGCGGACAAATGGTCCGAACCAGACGCTGTGCCATTACCGAAATAACCGAGGCATTAAGCAGAAACTCCTCTACACCCAGGTCGATTAAACGGGTAAATGTTGTTGGTGCATCGTTAGTGTGAACTGTGCTGAATACCAGGTGACCGGTCAGCGATGATTGCATGGCAATACGGGCTGTTTCATGATCTCGAATTTCACCAACCATAATGATGTCAGGATCCTGCCGCACGATACTGCGCAAGCCTCGCGAAAAATCAAAACCAATTTCAGTATGCACTTGTACCTGATTGATCCCGTCCAACTGATATTCTATCGGATCTTCCAACGTGATAATTTTAACCGCTGGCGTATTAAGTCTGGATAAAAATGAGTACAAACTGGTGGTTTTACCCGATCCGGTTGGACCGGTCATTAAGATAACGCCAGACGTTCGTTTCAGATCCTGCTCTATCATATTGACTAAATCTGATTCGTAACCAATGGTATCCAAATCAAACTTAACAGACTCTTTAAGCAGAAAACGCATTACCATGCTTTCTCCCTGCCCCAGTGGCAGAGATGAAACCCGTATATCAAGTTCTTTGCCTGCCACGCTGGTTTCAATTTTGCCATCTTGTGGTTTTCTGCGCTCAGCGATGTCCATTCCCGCCAGAATTTTTATCCGGGACAACACACCCAATTGCAAATCTAACGGTATAGAGTCACCGGCATGTAAGATACCGTCTACCCGGTAGCGCACACGATACCGGCCATTGAGTGGCTCGAGGTGCATGTCAGACGCCCGCAGCTTAATACCGCGGACGATCATGCTATTTACCAGATTTACGGTAGGCGCGCCAAAAGCCAGTTCCCGCAGTCTCTCCAGCTCAGAGCCCGTTTCATGCGCCTGCATCTGTTCAGCGGTTTTTTCGGACAGTATTTGGGCCCGTAAGGCATCAAGCTGCGCGACCTTACAAAGATGAAATTTAAGCTGATACTCTGAAGGCGGCCAGCAATCGTAAACCCGCAGATCAAAGGGGTCGACAACCGCGATATCCAGTTCGTCGTCGGTAATCCTGAAAGGTAAAGCTCCGGCTTTAAACGCTTTATCAACCTGAACTGTTTTAATAAACTCAGCCGTGAGCTCAGATTGTTCAGCCAGCGACTCGTACAATGGCAATTGTAAATAAGAGGCATAAACGTCAGCCAGGTCATCTTTTTGCAAAATGCCCAGGTTAACCAAAATATGTTCTATACGCCCGCCAATCTGGCGCTGGTATTCTAACGCTCTTTGCAATTGACTGGTTGAAATCAGCCCAAGCTTAACAATATGTTCAGCCAGGTTTGACGACGGCGCATCAACAGCGTCATTCAGATTACTGATAACTGATGTCGGCATTGTTTTCTTCGCCTCCCTCTTGGCCATCAGCACCATAACTTAATAAGTCGTATGCACTAGTTTGACCGGGGAAGCGATAAACATAAGGGCTACCCCATGGGTCGAGCGGCACATCACGGGGTAAATAGGGGCCATCCCAACCGCGTCGGTCAGACTGACGTAATTCGTCCAAACGTTCAGGATAGCGTCCGGCGTCCAGCCGAAACGCATCAAGTGACGTTGCCAGCATTTGCATTTGTGCTTTTGCAGTGTCCCGCTTTGACGAGTCCACTTTAGAAAACATGGTAGGCGCAACCAACGACGCTAGTAATCCCAGAATCACCATGACAATCAACAACTCTATAAGGGTAAAACCTTTACTGTTTTTCATTCGGCTCCACTACTATCTATACTTCACGCCATATACGGCTGCTTTGGCGGTATTATGAGGGAAAGGTTCAATCAAATGCAACACAGCAGCACTTGTTCTGTATAGGGTGACAGACTAAACTACGCGCTTTTGCCATACTGGGACGGCTTACATTGAAAAAAATATTGCTGGTAGGAAACCATACCTGCGGTAACCGTGGCGATGCAGCTATTTTACGCGGCTTAATTTCTGAAATTAAAACTCAGCAACCTGACTGCGCGATTACCGTGCTGAGTCGCTTTCCACAAAGCTCTACATTTTTACTCAACCACCCGGTTGAGCCAGATAAATTACATAATTATCGTAAAAGAGCTGCTGGAGGCTTAATTAAAAAGTTATACAAATTTGCTGCCAACAAGCTGTTATCAAAAATACTTTATTTGCGGGCAAAAAATGCTGTATTGAGAACCTGGTTGCCAATGCCTGCTGTCTTTAAACAAGAATTGCTCAGAATTGAGCAATTCGATTTAGTTGTTCAGGTTGGTGGCTCTTTCTTTGTGGACGTCTATGGTAGCGCTCAATATGACTACGCTTTGTTAACTCTGCAAAGCGTAACGCCCTATTATATTTTTGGCCACAGCGTGGGGCCGTTCAGAAATAAAGAAAGTAAGAAACTCTCACAATTGGTTTTTAATCGTTGTAACGCATTGGTATTAAGAGAAGCGTACAGCCAGCAGAGGCTTGTTCAAGACGGCGTTACCGTGGCAGATGTAATAATGGCGACTGACACTGCCTGGTTGGTAGAGTCAGAAAAATCACTAATAAGTGCTGACAAGCAGCAAATAATTGCGGTTACTTTCCGCGAACTAACTCCTTTTGATCGCATACTGGGAATTAACCAGCAAGACTATGAAAATGCATTTACGTACTTAATAGATGAGCTGCATAACCTCGGTTATCAGGTTAAAGCTTTTTCAACTTGCACTGGTATTGATGGCTATCCAAAAGATGACCGGATGGTGGCGTTGCGGATAAAAGATAGCTGTAAGCAACCGGATAAAATGCATGTTGTAATGGATGAACTCAATGATATTGAGCTTGGAGAGGCACTGTCTTTATGCATTTTAACTATTGGTACCAGGCTACATAGCGCAATTATTTCAATGAATTTTGGTACACCAGCTTTTGCACTTAATTATGAACATAAATCTGCAGGCATTATGGCCAATTTAGATCTGCCGAATTTGGCGCAACCTTTGACAGCGTTAATTGACAGGAGCATTTTTCAGCATGTTATGCATGCGCTTAATGATATCGACCAGTTAACAATGGCAGTAAACAAAGCTGTCGTTGCTGAAAAAACTAAAGCCAAAAATGCCATAAGCCTGATGTTTAACGGAAAAAGTTAGTATGAAGAAAGTATTGTTTTTTACCAGCCGTTTTCCGGCGCACTCAGAGACATTTGTAGTCAGGCAGATAGATAGTTTGGTGCAACGTGGCTTTGATGTACGTATTGTGTCATTACTGCCTGGCGATCCTAAAGTCTCTGTTGACCCCGCGTTACTGCAACAACTGCAAAGCAGATGCCATGTTATGCTTCAGCAAAAGTCAGGCAGATTGAGTAAAGTGCTTTATCGATTGCGACATGGCCTACGATGCTTCTTTAATAAGGATGCCAGAGCCTCTTTAAATTTTAGCAAGTTTGGCATACACAGCAAAGAGCTGTTATTGGCCAGCATCTATGGAGAACAGCTTAAAACCGGGCATGATGGCTTTAAAGCAGACATTATAATTGCTCATTTTGGCACTAACGCAGTACTTGCCGACAAACTACGCCAACTAAAGCTCCTCTCAGGCAAACTTTTTGCGGTTTTTCATGGTTTTGATATTTCCTCTACGGAATTGGTTAAACAGTATAGAGATGATTATAAGACTTTGTTTGCGTCTGATGTTTTAACCTTACCGGTAAGTGAGCTCTGGGCAGAAAAATTAGTCGAACTCGGTTGCCCCCGGCAAAAGATCCAGGTACACCGCATGGGTATTGATACTGATTGTTTTGTTTATCAGGAAAATAACCACATATTGACGCAGCCCTTAAAAGTGTTAAGTGTTGCCCGATTAACGGAAAAGAAAGGCTTAATTTTCGCCATTAGAGCAATAGCTGAATTAGTTAAGCGCAATATTAAGGTTACCTATAAAATAATCGGTACCGGGCCTTTGCTTCAGCAGTTAGAGCACGAGGTTGAACAGCTAAATTTGAGCGAATTCGTCGAGTTTGCCGGTTTTCAGAACCAAACCGCCATTCATAGTGCACTTCAGCAAAGCGATGTATTTTTGCTGCCAAGTGTTACAGCCGCTAATGGTGACATGGAGGGCGTGCCTGTATCGCTTATGGAAGCAATGGCCAAAGGGGTTATCTGCTTGTCTACCTATCATAGTGGTATCCCTGAGCTTATTGAAGACAAACACTCGGGTTTACTGGTACCGGAACGCGACAGTAATGCAATAGCCGATGCAATGATTAGTCTGCTAGAAATGGAAAATGTCAATTTGCTTCGCCAACAAGCAAGACGAACTATAGAGAGCAGATTTAATCAGCATCTTCTGGCAGCAGAACTGGCGTCTCTAATTGACGGTTGTGTTAATGAGCCCAGTTAAAAAACAAGCCGCGTGGACATTTGCTTCATCTTTAGTCGCGGCTGTATTGCAAATTATCCAGCTGGCAGTGTTGGCCAGAGTACTCAATGTTGAAAGTCTCGGCATATTGGCGATAGTCCAAATTTTTATTGCTATTGCTTTTGTTTTTCAAGATGTTGGTTTAAGTAACTTCCATATTCACAAACAACAATCTACAAACAACCAACTCAGCACACTATTTATCATCAGTTTTATACTGGGCGTTCTCGTTGCTGCCTTTACCTGGCTGATGGCACCAATAGTTGCTGGTTTTTATCAACATGATCAGATTTCCGCTCTTTTAGAATTACTGGCAATACAGTTTATTTTACTGGGCGCAACTGCTTTGTATCAGGCTGAGTTTATTAAAAAATTTCGGCAGGTAGGACTGGCTAAAATTGAGATATTATGCAGATTTGCCGCATTTAGTTTGACGTTATTGTTATTGTTACGTTTTGAGTTGGGCCTTCAAGCTGTAGTTATTGGATTATTAGCCGGCAGTGCACTTAAAATGTCTGCTCTATGGTACTTCTCGGCAGCCGGATTTCATCCGTGGTACCGCCCTGACTGGTCAATCATGCCGCAAGCCTGGCGCTACGGATATTTTCAATTTTTAGCGCAGTTTATTAATCAATTCCGTTCACAAGCCGACCAATTGATTATAGGTAAACTACTTGGTATGGAGCTACTGGGGTTTTACAGTCTGGCAAAAGAACTCATTCTCAAGCCCGGACGCTTTATTCAACCACTTATCCAGCGGCTATTAATGCCCCGTTTTGCTAAGAACCAAGATAATAAACAGCAACAACACCAGTTGTATCATCAGACTATTGCGATTTTAAGTTGGAGCAACAGCTTGCTTTTTGGACTTATAGCTTTGCTGGCGCTACCAATAGTGATTATTTTATATGGCTCCGACTTTTTGTTAACTGCGGTATTAATTTCTATTTTAGCGCTTTTCGGCATGGTTCGACCTATTGGAGCGGTGTTTGCTTCAATAGCTCAGGCAAATGGCCGGACTGATATCGAATTCAAATGGAATATCGTGGCAGGAATAACAATGTTGTTGGTTGTCATTGCTGCAAGTATTAGTAAGAGTGTAATTATTGTCGCTGTTGCGTTATCTGCTGTGCAAACGGCTCTGACTATTGCCGCACACTACTTTTTTAATCACTACTTGCAAACAGGTATGGCCATCACATCACTCAAAAAAGCGGTAGCTCCATATTTACTAACGTTTTGCTGTGCAATAACGGGCATCGTTATCAGCACAGCGTTTGGTTAACTATCCTATATTCTGGTAATCGCAGCCAGCGCTACAGCACTCTGATAGAATATCTGAGTGATTTGAGCCCACAGGCTAATGCTGTCTTTGTATTCAGTATCTAGCGGCACCACCAGGGTATCACCCGGTAGCAACGATGTTTTGTTGCTGCTAAACCAGCCGCCTGAGTCCGGAAGTGCTACTGAGCCGTCAGCCCGCACTATATAGACGCGGTCGTCATCGGCCCGTTTGCGAAAGCCACCTGCCAGGTTTAAATAATCCTCAACTGACAACGCACCATCAAACCGATGGCTGCCGGCATACTGCACTTCACCAACAATAGTGATAGCCCGGTTGTAACGTGGTACATGCAGCATATCCTGGTCTTCTACTGCTAAATCATACAGCGGGTTTTGCGCCACAATTTGTTCCAGGTTAATAACCAGGCGGCCAACCGGCTCTATTTTACCCAGTTCTCGCAGCAAATACATCGAGTCTTTCGGTGTAGCCTGCGCACGCTCTGTTGATAAAGCCCGGGTTGCCACATCAGATTTCAGCTGTTCTAACAGCTTTTCCATTTGAGCTGCTTCTTTTTTCTGAATTTGCTCGCGGGTAAATACAGCACCAAAAGCGAAGGCGTTGTCGGTTAAACCACCGGCACGCTGGATAACGTCAGACAGACGCTCTCCCTGCCGCACTTTATAGGTTCCCGGGAAGCGCACTTCACCAGCGAGGGTAATTTCACGGTTAGTTTTCCAATCTGGTGTCGCAAAAATATTTAACCGATCGCGGCTTTGCAATGCGATATTTTCAGCATCGCCATTGTACACTGCGGCTAAATCAATAACTTTATGATTAATACTCACGCCGTTAAGCTGACTGTTAATTCCGGTGGTGCGGCTAAGCTCAGCCCGGTTGAAGTACGCAGAGTCATTCAGGCCACCTGCTGCTGCAACTAAGTCGGTAACCTGGCTATTAACTGCCAACGGATAATCACCGGGCACTTTAACATCGCCGCTTACCGTAACAATTTTTAAATTGTCATTGGCACGGGCTTGTTGCCGTAATTTTTGCAATACCGGGTACAACAACTCCTGGCGGTTAAAATGGGCACTTAGTTGTAATGCCTCGTTATCGCTGTAAACAGAATCCAGAATGGAAAGCAGAGTTGATTGCAGCAATAGCTGCTGTTCCTGCTCTGTCATAAATATGACCGGTTGCTCTTCTTCGACAGCCCCTGGCAGCGGCTGCTCTTCTTCGAATTCAATAGGTTGTTGCAGCTGCTCAAAGGCACCGGTCGCTAAATCACCAATTAACCAGCGCTGCTCCGGTGGCCATTCAAGCTTCTCAAGAATCGTATCGCGTAAATGCTGGTTAAGCTTGTCACGCTGGTAAAATTGATTGGCATGGTGAAACACGATGATATTGTCGCGTGGCGCTAACGCAATATTTTGCTGCCCGGCCGGGTTATCCAATGCTTCTGCCAGATTAAACTGGATAACGTCAATATCACCAGCGCTGTTAATTTGCCTTACGATAATGGCGTAGTGCAAGTCGGCACTGAGCATTAAGTCTGACCACAGTGAGCGGATAACATCGGTGACTTTATAGCCATCCTGCCAGGCGTAAAACCCAGGACGGGCTACCGCCCCTGCCAGTACTAACTGATTTTCGACCCGCTGCGAACTAGCAGCAATCCGCAGTACATCACCTGCTCTGGCCGGTAAAGCTTTATCAGCGGCCGTGCTGAGGTTAACATTTTTGAAATCACGCAGGCGGCTGTCGTTATAGCGTTCCAGCACCGCTGCATTAATATAGCCATTAGCTTTGGCGCCACCAGCCATTGCCAACAAGTCTGCCAGGGTATCGTTGGCTTTTACTTCATAAATGGCTGGCCGTTTTACTTCGCCCCGCACTTCTGCCAATGCTTTAACCGGCGCAACAAACAGCACGTCACCATGTTTGAGATGCACATCATTGCGGCTGTCACCCCGCAGCAATAAATCATAAAGATCGAACTTTGCTACCGTGTCGCCTGCGCGTTTTACTTCAATTTCCCGCAGACTGCCAATATCCGATACGCCGCCTGCGACAAATAATGCCTGAGTAACCGTAGTGAGTGCCGAAACGGCATATACGCCCGGGTACTTTGCCTCACCGGCGACAAAAATATTAATCGTTCGGAGTTGCCCCATACTTAGGGCAGCATTTAAGCCAATATTGGCGCTGCGAATACGCTCAGTGATTAATTCGCTGGCCTTGTCAAAGGTAAGACCTGCCACGTTAACCGGACCAATATCAGGTAAATTAACCTTGCCATCCCGTGCTACAACCAGGGTAAATGTGTCATTTTGCTTACCAAACAGCTGTAATAACAACTGATCATCTGCACCTAATACGTAGTTTTCAGGAACAGGTTGATTGCCAACAGGCGCAAAAGTACTAATTTCAGCATCGAATAATGTTAAGCCGAAACGCTGAACCTTAGCAGGATCTTCTTTAGGTTTTGGCCATTGCATGTCTTCACGCAATTTACGCGGCTGTTGCAGACGTTCAACTTCCTGCGGCATTTCGGTAGCCGCGCTGGCAGAACCTGATGCGGGTAACTCGTAGCCATATTGGCGCGCCAAACGCTCTTGCTCGGCCCGTGGCAGCTTTTTAAACTGCTCCAGCATGGCAGGGGACGGTGTCGCTGCAATTACACTGCTTAGTGGCAACGCCAATAACAAACACGCTAACAGGGTTTTAGTTACTTTATGCACCCGTAAACTCCAGTTCTAAGGTTTTTTTATTACTTTAACATAACGTTTTTTAGCGTAGCTGGTACTTCATATAAAAGTGGCAAACACCATGCCAGCTGCTTGTTTCCGCTACATTCAGGCGGCAAATACTAACAGAATTTTATCTTTAAGACAGTGACTCTGGTCTTTTCTTTTCAGCTGGGTTCTTGAGCGCAGCCAAAATTGTTTTCCGTAAACCGCTGACAGGACTCTCCAATGGTTTCCAGCCCAGTGTGTTGATTATTTTCTCAGGGTTAATGGCATAGCGCCTGTCATGTCCCGGCCGGTCTTCGACGAACTGAATCAACTGCCGGTAGCTTAAATGCTCGCTCAACTTGCAAAAGCTACGGGGAGCTAACTCATCCAACAGATCACAGATGGTATGCACCAATGCCAGATTACTTAATTCATTCAGGCCTCCGATAGTGTAACTTTCGCCAATCTGGCCGTGGGTAAGCACTCGATAAAGCGCAGCAGCGTGATCATCAACATACAGCCAGTCGCGAATTTGCAGGCCATCACCATATAGCGGAATAGGCTTGCCTGCCAAAGCATTACTAATAGTTTTCGGAATGAGCTTTTCACTGTGCTGACCCGGACCATAATTATTGCTGCAATTACTAATAACTATTGGTAGGCCATAAGTTCGGTGCCATGCCCGCACCAGATGGTCGGAACTGGCCTTGCTAGCAGAATAGGGGCTGCTGGGCGCATATGGTGTACTTTCAGAAAAAGGTGCATCGCCTGTTGCTAAATCACCAAACACCTCATCAGTAGAAATATGATGAAACCGAAACTGCTGCTGATCCTTGACGTTAAGGCTGGCAAAAAAGTGGCGACTAGCTTCCAGCAGGGTATAGGTGCCAACAATGTTGGTTTGGATAAACGCCGCTGGCGCACTGATGGAGTTGTCGACGTGGCTTTCTGCTGCCAGATGCATGATGGCGTTGGGTGAAAATGTGGCAAACAGCTCGCGCAGCACGCTGGCATCGCAGATATCCCCCTGCACCATCGTCACTCTGGCTTCAGCTTCAAAACGGGCAACGGCGGCCAGGTCTGCAGCGTAAGTCAATTTATCCAGTACCAATATCTGATGCTGAGTATGTTGAAGCAAATAGTTTACCAGCGCACTGCCGATAAAACCGGCGCCGCCTGTAACAAGCACTTTGACATTACTCTGAACCATTTAATTATTCATCCTGACCCACTCAATTATTCACTATGACCCATTTTTTTCAGGCAAGTTGCCAGGCTTTGCTGCCACGGTGGCAAGCTGCACTCTAGCTGCTGTTGTAGCTGCCCGCTATTAAGTGCGCTATAGGCCGGTCGGCTGGCGAGCGCTGGCCATTGCTGGCTGCTCACCGCAGTTATTGGAACATTTTTACCCGTTAACCGGGCAATTTCAATGGCAAACTGGCACCAGCTGCATTGCCCTTGCCCGGCAAAGTGCAGCAGCCGGGTGTTGGCAAAACGTTCAACAAAACTATCTGCTGTAACCAGCTTAATACACAGTGCTGCCAGCTCACAGGCATAAGTCGGGCTACCGGTTTGGTCGTCTACTACCCGCAGCGGCTCACCCGCATGAACTTTACGCCAGATGCTACCAACGAAATTGTGGCCAAACTCGCTGTATAGCCAACTGGTACGTAATATTAAACCAGCAGGGGCAATATCTAGCATAGCCTGCTCTCCGGCAAGCTTACTTTTGCCATAGGTATTAAGTGGTGCTGTGATATCGGTTTCGGTATAGGGGTGTTGTTGGTTACCGTTGAATACGTAGTCGCTGCTAAAATGCAGCAAAGCCGCACCATTATCTTTAGCATACTGGCTAAGCTCGGCAACCAGTAAATGATTTAGCCGGTAAGCTAACTCCGGCTGCTGCTCTGCTTTATCTACTGCAGTATATGCGCAGGCATTAATAATAACGTTGGGTGCGTGATGACTAAGGTATTGTTGCAGGGCAATACTATCGGTCACGTCCAACGCGGGACGCAAAGCAAAGTTGAACAGCTTGCGTTGCGACGCTGGCAGCAGAGCCACTTCGGCTTGCAGAGCCTGGCCAAGTTGGCCAGACGCCCCTAAGACTACTATCTTGTTAATCATACAGCTTGTCAGCAAAGTTAAAATGTTCAGGTACCTGGCTGAGCAACGGCTGGCTCAGATCTTTCTCTGATAAACACAGCTGCGCTGGCTGCATCAGCCAGTTAATGGCAAGCGTTGGATCAGCATAATGTAAACCGCAATCATCTGCCGGGCTGTAATAATTATCGACTTTGTATTGCAATAATGCCTGTGGCGTCAGCGTAAGGTAGCCATGAGCAAAACCACGGGGTACAAACAGAAGCTGCGGCTTGTCGGCAGATAACTCTGTAGCCAGATACTGGCCAAATGTGGGGCTGCCATGTCGAATATCAACAATAATATCCAGTACTGTCCCCCGCACTACCCGAAGCAGCTTACTTTGCGCAAAAGGCGGCTTTTGATAATGCAGCCCGCGTAAAACGCCATATTGAGAAAGGGCTTCATTGTCCTGTATAAACCGCACCGGGTAGCCTAACGCCTCATCCAGCTGCTGCTGGCGATAGGTTTCAGCAAAGTAGCCACGCGCATCACTATGCTGTTCAACGTCTAATAATAAGGCGCCCGGTAAGGCCAGTTTACTAATGTTCATTTATTACTTTTACTGGAAGTGGTTGCGGCTATCGTACGCCAATAGCGCTAAGAACAAAAAGGGGTCGGCGCTAATATTTTATTCGCTCCGACCCCTTTTAAATTTGACCCCTTTTAAATTTTGCAGTCTGGGTTACAGGCGTAAATCAGCCTCACCTGCATTAAGCAAGTATTTAAGGTCGTACAACACATGTGAGGGCTTGGCCAGCGCTTTAATGCCGGCTGCGCCCAGTTCCCGAAACTGCTTATGGGCCACCGCCAGTATAATGGCGTCGTAGCTCGCTGCAGCCGGACTGCTGATAGGGGTAATACCGTATTCGTGTTCAGCCTCTTTGGCATCGACCCAGGGGTCGTACACGTCGGCGGTAACACCATATTCTTTCAGCTCGTTAACAATATCAATAACCTTGGTATTGCGTATATCCGGGCAGTTTTCTTTAAAGGTTAAGCCCATCAGCAGCACTTTGGCGCCGGCCACATGAATACGCTTTTTCACCATCGCTTTAACCAGTTCGCTGACCACATAACGGCCCATGCTGTCGTTGATGCGCCGGCCAGCCAGAATAACTTCCGGGTGATAACCAATAGATTGTGCTTTATGGGTTAAATAGTATGGGTCAACACCAATACAGTGGCCACCAACTAAACCCGGGCGAAACGGCAGGAAGTTCCATTTTGTACCTGCTGCCAGCAGCACTTCTTCAGTATCGATACCCAGTTTATTGAAAATAACGGCCAGTTCATTAATTAGTGCGATATTTAAGTCACGCTGGGTGTTTTCAATGACTTTGGCGGCTTCAGCTACCCGGATGCTGCTGGCCTGATAGGTGCCAGCGGTAATAATGCTGGCGTACAACGCGTCTACGGTAGCTGCAATAGCAGGAGTAGAACCTGAGGTGACTTTTTTAATGGTGGTAACCCGGTGCTCTTTATCACCCGGATTGATCCGCTCCGGGCTGTAACCGGCATAAAAATCAACATTATATTTAAGCCCACTAACCCGCTCTACTACCGGGATACAGTCTTCCTCTGTGGCGCCAGGATACACGGTAGACTCATAAATAATGATATCCCCCGGGCTGATAACTTTACCCAGGGTTTCAGAGGCTTTAAGTAATGGCGTTAAATCTGGCCGGCGATGCTCATCTATGGGAGTAGGCACGGTAACGATATAAATATTGGCAGCTTTTAAATCGTCCAGCTGATGACTAAACTGCAGCTTATCGGCACTGGCCAGCTCTTCACTGCTGACTTCCAGCGTGTGATCGCTACCGCTTTGTAACTCTTTTACCCGCGCCTGATTAATATCAAACCCCAGCGTTTGATAATGTTTACCAAACTCTACCGCCAGTGGCAAACCGACATAACCGAGACCAATAATGGCCAGTTTTGCATCTGTTAAAGCTGTCATATCTATCCTTTTGCCGTTATTGGGCTGGTTGGGCAATATACCAGGGCATTGCCACAGCAATACCTTCGTTAATAGTGTGGCTGGGCAAGTAACCCAGCATCAGGCGGGCTTTACTGACATCGGCCTGTGAGTGGCGCACATCGCCAGGCCGAAAATCGGCATACTGCGGACACTGCGGGTAAGCAATGCCATTACTGGCCAAGGCAGTCTGAATAGCACTAAACAGCTGATTCAGGGTGGTTCTGTCACCTACCGCCACATTAAATACTTCGCTTTGTTCGATGTCGGCCAGCGCAGCGCGTAAGTTAGCTTGCACTGCATTATCAACAAAACAAAAATCGCGGCTGGTTTCGCCATCACCGTTAATAACCACTTTATCACCGGCAATCATGGCGGCAGTCCATTTAGGAATAACTGCAGCATAGGCACCATTTGGGTCTTGCCGTGGGCCGAACACATTAAAATAGCGCAGGCCGATACTATGAAAACCATAGCTGCGACTAAATACGTCAGCGTATAGCTCATTTACATATTTAGTAATAGCGTAAGGTGATAGCGGTTTACCAATATTGGCTTCAACCTTGGGCAGCGCCGGGTGGTCACCGTATGTGGAGCTTGACGCGGCATACACAAAACGTTTAACACCAGCATCCCGCGCTGCCACCAGCATATTCAGAAAACCGCTGATATTCACTTCGTTAGTAGTAACCGGATCGGCCAGTGAGCGTGGTACTGACCCAAGCGCCGCCTGATGCAGCACGTAATCGACACCGGTAACCGCTTGCTTACAATGTGCCGCGTTACGGATATCACCTTCAATAAAATTAAAGCGCTGCCATTGCTCGCGACTAACCAGGCTCTGTACTTCGTCTAAATTACGTTGATGGCCGGTAGCAAAATTATCCAAGCCGGTAACATGCTGGTTGGCACTTAACAATGCCTGTAATAAATTTGAACCGATAAAACCGGCACAACCGGTAATCAGCCAGCGACGGCTTACACCGCTCTGCTCTGACTCGCCAATAATCTGACTAAAATCCATTTTGTCTCCAACTGTAACGTCATAATCGGGTTTTACTTATTTGAGCATAACACGGCTAACAAGCCGATTTAAACTACTGATTCAGGCCTTTAAAGATGATTAAGCTGTGCCAGGCAGCTGTTTAATCGCTGCGACAATACGCTGGCAGGCCTTGCCGTCACCATAAGGGTTGTGGGCAAAGCTCATACTTTGGTAATAGGCACTGTCGGTTAATAACCGGCTAACCTGTTCAACAATTTTCTGCCGGTCGGTACCCACCAGTTTTACCGTGCCGGCACTCACTGCCTCGGGGCGTTCCGTAGTATCACGCATGACCAGCACCGGTTTACCCAGCGACGGCGCCTCTTCCTGAATACCGCCAGAGTCAGTAAGTACGATAGTAGCCTTGCTCATCAGGTAGACAAAAGGCAGATAGTCTTGTGGTGGGATAAGATGCACATTGCTCACGTCACTAAGCAAACGATACACCGGCTCGCGCACATTCGGGTTTAAATGCACCGGATAAACAATATCGCAATCAGGAAACGCTTTGGCAATATCAGCCAGCGCGGCACAAATTTGCTCGAAACCACCACCAAAACTTTCCCGGCGGTGACCGGTAACCAGAATTAAACGCCTGCCCTGCTGGCCAAAAGGGAACTGACGGCCAAAATCGCTGCTTAATTCGTCATCCTGATTGATTTTATTCACGACTTCCAGCAGCGCATCTATAACCGTATTACCGGTAACAACAACTGTGTCTTTTGCAACATTTTCAGCAAGCAAATTAGCAGCCGAGGTATCAGTCGGCGCAAAATGTAACCGGGTAATGGCACCGGTCAGCTTGCGGTTTGCCTCTTCAGGCCAGGGGCTGTATATATCACCGGTA
>TARA_R110002126_G_scaffold283159_2_pt1 | contig 16142 bp, 24 predicted proteins | sample TARA_R110002126 | Tara Oceans TARA_R110002126 (sample SAMEA4397536) | marine metagenome | biome: Polar Biome; feature: [DCM] deep chlorophyll maximum layer (ENVO:01000326); material: water (ENVO:00002006), including particulate matter (ENVO:01000060) such as... | depth 30 m
CCCATCTGGAATAAAATAACGGCTTGTATATACAATTCAGACAAGTCATATGGTGTAAAAGAAGTCGGTGATACTCTAATACTGGTAGGTTCATCTGGAAGTAATTCTCACCGTTTAGCCAAACTCAGAACACGTAAGGTGAATATATCTCCGTGGCTGGTTTCTTTTCAGTTAACTGTCGATGGCGTTCTTGTAAAGGAAATGGTATTCAACACCAAAGACGATACGGTTACTGCAAAGGAAAAAATCTACACGGCTTCTTACATTAATGGTCTATCGGTGTGTTGGTCGGTTGATTCTAAGGTTCTTCAGAACTATGAGGGTATCTACAATATGATGTCCGTAGGAGAAGTTGACAAATTAAATAGTATTTTAATCATCCCTAAGAGCGTTTTAGAGGCACACTCTATCAATGTGCTATACGAAAGGGAAAACACGCTTAAAAGTTAGAATTATGCCAAAAGAATGTAAAAACCTAGTTATGTCAGTTGCGTTTACAAACCCAGCCGACCTACTTGATTTGTTTACTCGAATATCCTCCAGGGTTATGGCTGGGGGTAATTGTGAAGAAATCAAACGCAATAGTGCCAAAGCAGTATGGCACGTAGAGTATGCGACCAATTATCAATACGAGGATAGGGTAATAAATGGTAAGCACGTAAGAACCTATAAATCAAAATTATGACTGGCTGGATAAAAATAGATAGGAAAGTTTTTGAACATTGGATATTCTCTGATGCTTGGAAATTCAGAAATTGGATTGACTTGATTGGCCTGGTTAATTATACCGATGTTAAGGTAGAAATAGGTGGGGTTTTATTCTTGTGTAAACGTGGTCAAAGCCTTAGAAGTATGCAGACTTTAGCCAACAGATGGAAGTGTGATAAATCTAAGGTTAGGAGGTTTCTGAAGTTGCTTGAAAGTGATGGTATGATTGTCCTGGTGAATGAACATAAAACGACTCGGATAACTATCTGTAACTATGATAGTTACCAGGTTGATGAAATCGCAGAAAAAACGCAGACACCTCGCAAACAAATCGCAGACGAATCTCAGACGAAAACAAATAAGAATAATAAGAAGAATAAAGAAGAAAAAGAAAAAGACTTCAAAACTTTATTAGTTCCTTTCCTGGGTGAGTACGGCAAAGATATGTTGAACGAGTTTTATATGTATTGGACTGAGGTTACTCCCAAGGGAAAACTTCGTTATGAGGAACAATCAGCATTCAGCCTAACAAGACGTCTAACAACGTGGCGAAACAATCAGAAAAAGTACGAAAATGGCTCTGAGGATGATTTGATGAAGCACGTTCAATCTCAAATGGGGGGTGCAAAATGATTCAAAAGCACGGTGATGCCATAGGTTACCTTATGGACTATAAGGATGGGCGTATAAAACAAGGTCTTGGAATCGGAAGCCCTTTGGATAAATGGATAAGGCATAAGCCCTCGGAAATGACGATAATTTTAGGCCACGACAATGTCGGCAAAACGTACATAACCACCTGGTATTTTTTATGCCTGGCTTTAGTCAATGATTTGCAATTTTGTTTATGGTCTGGTGAAAACCAAAAAGGTCAAATGATGAGGGATATGATTCAGATGCTTCGTGGTGTACCATTCAAGAATCTCACCCATACCGAAATTACGCAGACGTACAATTTTTTGGAGGGTTATTTTCTATTCGTAGATAACAAGCGATTGTATAAGCCCGATGACCTACTGAATATATTTGAAGAAAGTGGCTCGGATGTATGTCTTATTGACCCCTTTACAGGCCTTGATAGGGATATGAATTATGAGGCCAATTATAGGTTCTTGAATTCGGCACGTCATTTCTGTAATTCTACTGGTAAAAGTCTTTATATAAACACCCATCCAGTATCGGAGTCTGGACGTGCTGGTAACATTTATACCGAGGGTGATTGGAAGGGACATTTGAAAGCCCCACTAAAATCTCATATTGAGGGTGGAAAAAGTTTCATTAATCGATGTGATAATATGTGGACTGTCCACAGATTAATTTCGCACAAGACGATGAAGTATTACACGATGATTTCTGTTGAAAAAATCAAAGACCTGGAAACTGGGGGTAAACACACCCCTTTGAACGAGCCAGTATTAGCCGATTTCAATAGGGGGCTTGGCTTCACCATTGGTGGGGTGGATGCTTTGTCTGAAATAAGAAAAACAATTTTTAAAACCGTAAAAATAAAACCATTATTATGATGACAGAATTATATAAACTTGATGTTAAAGCACTGGTAGGCCAACATTATTTTACGCTTAAAGCCTCAAGGGAGGACTTAGAGGAAAACTACCCACACAAGGTTGATTTAATTGAAAATTTAGCCTCGGCAGAAAAGGATGTGTTAAACATAAAACACGCCTTGAGGATGTCATTCGATGAGTTAGAAAATTCAAATCGTAGGAATTATGATTTGGAATTGATAAATTTGAAATTACAAACTAGGCTCAATGAATTAGAATTAATAAACAAATCTTTAATGAAAAGAGTAGAATTATGAAAAAGATAATAGGTTGGTTTTCTTGTGGAATTACATCAGCCGTTGCTTGTAAATTAGCATTAGAAGAATACGGAAAAGAAAACGTAGAGTTATATTACATTGTAATTGATTCAGCACATTGGGATAATGAAAGATTTATACGTGATTGTGAGAAGTGGTATGGTAAAGAAATAAATAGGGTTCAAAGTGATAAATATACTGACCAGTTTGATGTTATAAAAAAGCGTAAATATATTAATGGTGTGGCTGGGGCTCAATGCACGAAAGTCTTAAAAAAAGATGTAAGGAAATCAGTGGAAGATTTAGTTGATTTTAGTCATCAAATTTTTGGTTTTGAGTTTGAAAAGAAAGAGGTAAATAGGGCTATTAGGTTTAGTCAACAACACCCATACACAAACCCCTTGTACCCTTTGATAGATTCTAAATTAAATAAGAATCAATGTGCTGATATTCTCTTAAAAAATGGTATAAAATTGCCCACTATGTATGAGTTAGGTTTTCTAAATAATAATTGCATAATGTGTGTTAAGGGTGGTATGTCGTATGCTAACAAAATACGACAACATTTTCCAGACTATTTTGATAGGATGTCAGAATTAGAACAAGAGATTGGTGCTACTTGTATAAAAGGAAAAGCATTGAAAGATTTGAAACCCGAAGATGGTCGTGACCAGCCACCAGTACTACCCGATTGTGGAACTTTTTGCGAAATCGAATTTGCACACATAATTGACGTTAATGTAGAAAGTGTGTTGACTGGCTTAAAATCTATAAAACAATTAAAATTATTCTGATTGCCACGTTGTAAAAATTGTCGAAAGTCTTTTAAGCCACGTTTCAGCACCTTTGAGAAGTTTTGCTGGGATGTTCAATGTAAAACCATAGAGGGGTTACAGAAAGTGCGAGAGAGGAAAGATATGGAGGCAAAAAAACAACGAATTGATTTACGGCAACGAAAACTGGCTTTAGAAACAATTCAGCAAAAAGTTAAGAAAGTTCAAAAAGTTGTTAATGAGTATATACGCAAAAGAGATGGGGGAAAACCTTGTATTAGTTGCAATAAAATCCTGGCTGGTAAATTTGATGCTGGTCATTACTACAATTCAAACAACCATTGGTCAATCCGTTTCGATACGGCAAACATTCACGGACAATGCGTGAGGTGTAATCGTGACTTACACGGTTCTTTGATTGAGTATAGGAAAAAACTGGTGCATAGGATAGGGGAGGATGAGTTAATGCGTTTAGATGAGGTGTGCCACGACACCAAAAAATTCACAAAAGATGAGTTACAAATTATCGTGGATAAGTTCAAGAAGATGGTTAAAGAAATGCGTTGATATATTGAATTAAATTTCGTATATTCGCATAGTAAATGACCTATTACAAACCTTTTAATTTTTAAATTATGAATGCTAACTTTAGTAAGCAAATCTCCATACACAAAAGTATGGTAACAAACCAGCACGATGCAGTAAAATGGCATCTGCAAGAATATGGGAAAATTAGTTCCTGGGAAGCCATAAAAGAATATGGTATAACACGGCTATCGTCAATCATCTATAACCTACGTAAGCAAGGGTATATGATAGTAAGTCACGATAAGCCTTTTTCAAATCGTTTCGGGCGTACTTGCACTTATGCAGAATACGTTTATGCTAACCTCTCAAAAAACTAAGATATGACTGCGATAAAAAAGAAGTCTTTTACAGACAAGTTAAGTGCTATTCAGCAAGGTCTGAAAGCCCCAAAAAATCAGTTTAATGGTTTTGGTAAATACAAGTATAGAAGCACCGAGGATATCCTTGAGGCCGTTAAGCCGTTATTAGGTGGTTTGGTTCTAACTTTGAATGATGAGTTAATTGAAGTTGGTGGTGTCCTGGTTATTCAAACCACTGCCGAGATTAGTGACTCTGAGGGCAATTTTAAGGAAGTAACGGCAAACGCTGGTATTGACCTTAATCGTAAGGGAATGGATGTGGCTCAGTCATTTGGTTCATCGGGGAGTTATGCTCACAAATATGCTCTCGGAAATTTATTTTTGATTGACGATACCAAAGATGTAGATGCTACAAATACGCACAATACCAATGCTAAAAAAGTTCTATCTGATGCTGGTTTCAAAAAGGTATTAGAAAAGTTCGGGGCTGAATATGAGGGTGAAATTATTGATGGGGGCTGGATTGATAAAAGGTATAGCCTAAGCCCAGTGCAAGTTGAAAAAATAAAGGAGGTTCAAAATGGCAAATAAGCCCTCTGATAATTGGTACGTTAGAGCCTCTTCTATGGGGGCTTTAATGACTGGAGGCCGTGGTAAAGATAACCCCTGGGGGGCTACGGCTTTAACTACTATTCAAGATGCCGTGTTACGTAACAAATATGGCCTTGAAAATAAAGTCTATTCCAAGTATATGGATAAAGGCATTATGAATGAGCCACAAGCGTTGCAAATGCTTATCAAAAAGATGGGCTGGACTAATATTGATTTAGGTAAGTCAAGGTTGTTCAATGACTACGTTACTGGTGAGCCAGACCTACACCACGATTTCATTTTAGCAGACGTTAAATGTTCGTTTTCGGCATCTACATTTCCCTGGCTTGATACTGAGTTGAAAAACAAAGATTACATATACCAAATGCAGACTTATATGTGGCTCAGTGGTATTAAAACATCTTACCTGGCTTATTGCCTTACTGATGCACCCGAGTCTATGATTATGGAAGAAGTGCAACGTAGGGTGTATAAGGAAATGTCTTATCCCGATAACAAAAGCAAATCTATGGATGAAGTCGAATCAGAGGTGTATATTTCTGTGAAGAAAGAGATGACATACCCTGGTGTTCTTGCAGAAAAGAGATGCAAAGTTTTTGAGGTGGAATATGATGAAGAAATAGTTGAAAAAATAAGGCTGAGAGTCGTAGAGGCCAGAGAAAAATACGACGAAATATATAATGTAATTTAAAAATGGATACACAAAAAGTGAGTAAGGCTACGTGCCTTAAAGTACTAAACACAAGAGTTGTTTCAGACAAGTTTAAAGTTCAAGAAGTGGTGTTTGAAATGGGCGATAAATACCCAGCACCGATTATCTTTCAAGTGACTAATGAAGATATTGAGAAGTTCAATATTCAAGAGGGTAAATCGTACTACGATATATGTTATAATCTTGGTGGGCGTGAATGGACTGCACCCGATGGCGTTGTAAAGTATTTTACAAGTCTAAAAATATGGTCAATATCAACAACGCCTAAAACCGAGGTTACTGGTATTGAATCAAACTTTCAAGAAGATGCTATCAAAGATATGCAATCTGATGTGGAAGATGATATGCCATTCTAATGACTGCAAGAGATTTAGCAAACGTGAATATCAATACTCGTAGAATGATAAGCGAGTATATGGATAGGAAAGGGCTTAATATGAGTTCATTTTCTAAACTGGCTGGGGTACATCAGAATCAGATATGGTTATATTTGAAAAGTGGCGACTCCTCCAAAGGCTTACATAGTGGCACTTTGGAAAAGATTGGTAGGTACATAGTGACTAACCCATAATCTTAAATTTATAAATAAGCATCCTCATTTTTGGGGGTGCTTTTTTTTTTGTATTAACTTTACGATATGCGTATGCTACCATATAAAGAATTTGAGTTGTTTTTGTCTAATGATTTCACAGACCTATATGACTGGTTTGAGGTGAAATCTATTCAAGGCTTAACCAAGGCTGAATCAGTTGCTCTTATGCAACACAAACAACGCATTCAGTCATTCGTGAATTACTCACCTAAAGACGTTCTAAGGGGATGTGAACACAAGCCCTATATGTATTTGAATCGGGAAATGATTAATGACTTATCGGTTCACGAATCATCGTTTATAATTATGGGGGCGTGTTTGCAAATGGCAAAAATATTAGCATCTGGTTCTGATGAAGATAAAATATATTCCTTTGCCGAATCTTTAGCCCTCAATATTACTGATGACCTCAATTACCCCGAGGTCTATATGAGATTATGAATGACGATGTTCGATATAACGCAAACGGCTACCCTTATCGAATAACGATAAAGCAAATATTAGCACGTGAGGGTATTGATATTTCTAAATTAACATTCTGTGCTGACTATGGTAAGAAACGTGCTGGTATTCTTTGGAAAGCCCATTCAATAGATGATAGTATGCAAGATGTTATTGCTGAATGTGAAGCAGAATTCATTGATGTTGGGCGTGTTAAATTCTTTGGCCAAATTCACTCCATATGGTTTAAGCAAAAAAAATAGTATATTTGAGAAGTTTTAAGAACTACTAAAAATTTATTTATGAAATACAAAAAGGTTTTTTTAATTAAATTGCTTGATGTCCTTTTGATACCTTTGTTTCTAACAATTTTCATTTGTGATAGGTTAATTCTATCATTGATGGTTTGGACTGATAGTAGCCTTAGGTTTAGTGCCTGGGCAAATGATACGCAGTCCGTAGCGTATTCATTGGTGAGGGTTTTGATAGTGTCATTTGCGTTAGCACTATATAGAATTTGGTTATGAAAGTAGTTTCTATAAAAAGCATAAAGCCTAACCCAAAAAACCCAAGGACTATTAGGAGTCATAAATTCAAGAAATTAGTTGAATCTATCACTACGCTTCCAGAAATGTTGCTCGTAAACCCGATTAAGGTAGACGAGGATATGGTAATTTTAGGGGGTAACCAGCGTTTTAAGGCGTGTTTAGAGGCTGGGCTAACAGATGTGTCCATAGAAATAATGAAAGGCTTAACAGAGGCTCAAAAGGATGAGTTTATAATAAAGGATAATGCACATTTTGGAGAATGGGATTACGATGTTCTCGCAAACACCTTTGATGCCAAAGATTTGAATATGTATGGGCTTAACGTATGGACTCCAGAATCGTATCAACAAGATGAATCGGATGAGCCTCTTGATTTATCTAACCTGGAAGCCCCGAATTTACCTCAATCTGAAAGCAATCCTAAAATACTTAAAAAAGTAATTCAGTTGGAGTTTCTTATTACGGACTATGATGAGGCTTTTGGCCTTGTGACTCTTTTAAGGGCAAAAGGAATAGACCTAGGCGAAGTATTGATTAACACTATGAAACGATTATCAAATGAAAACGACTAAGCAGAAATTAACCACCTTGAAGCCCTGGGAAGATAACCCAAGGACTATTGATGAATATAAGTTTAACGCACTTAAAAAAAGTATTACCGAGGCCTCTTGGATGCAAAAATACAAGCCCTTGATAATAGACAAAAACAATCGTATTATTTGTGGTAATATGCGATTTCGTGCTATGGCTGATTTAGGGTATGACGAATGCTTTGTAAAGAAAATAGACTATTCCGAAGAAATTCTAATGCAAATAGCCATTAAGGATAATTTAAGTTACGGTGACTGGGATTGGGATGCTATCGAAAGAGAATTCAATATGGAATATGTCGATAAGTGGCTGGGGCGTGAAATGTTTGATTATTCTGCATTGGACTATGATGACCTAAACGACCAGGTAGCAGACTTGCAAGGAGGGGTTAAAAAGGCTATTCAAATTCCAATAATAATGGAGCATTATGATGGTGCGAAAGAATTGGAAAAAAAATGTAGAGATTCTAATATTTACATAGGTGGGGCGTTTCTTTCTGACCTACAAGATTTGGCTGATGAAAAGGCTTGATTTACAAAAGGTTAATCACGTTGTAAAGGTCGGTGACGAATGCGATGACATTGAGCCCAATGTAACGGAAGATTGCCTATTGTGTGATAATGGTGAAATTATCGGTTTCTATATTCGGGATATACGAAAATACTCTATGCCTCTGTACAACGCACTGGGTATTGCCAATACAGAATTTCGTTCCAAGCGTGTGCCTAAGTCGATGATGACACGTTCATCGGCACTTAATGCAAGGCGTGATGGGGGAAAGGGGGTTGAACAATTCAGCACGATAATTGGTTCAATTCCACCTAAACCACATATGCGTAGAGCCTATCCTACAAGGTCAAGCGTACACGATGTTAAGTCAGCAGATTTGTTTGTTAAGGCTATGATTATGGCGTGTAAACATTCTGAAAATTTGATTAAACTACTTGCACCATCTTTGTATGAATCTCAAAAGCAAATAATAAGTGATAAAGTACCGTTAAAATGGAGGCTTGGAGAGTTGTTCACATCGTCTATATCCAATTTCAACATAGCATCATCATTCCACGTAGACACGGCAAATTTAAAAGGTTGTGTTAATGTCATTTTAACCAAGCGTAATAGTAGTTCGGGGGGGAATACAACAGTACCCGATTATGGGGCTACATTCTACTCTGATGATAATTCGATGTTGGTATATCCAGCGTGGCGAAATATACACGGAGTAACACCCATAAAGGCTCATAATGATGGTGGTTATCGCAATAGCCTGGTATTTTACCCTCTCAAAGCATTCAATGTCAAATAGGTCTATATTTCCTTTGGTGGTTCAAGATTCTTGGAATGACCGAAGCCAAGTACGATGGGAGGATTGGTTATTCAAATTAACACCAGTTGAAAAACATCAAGGCATATACTATAAGCGTGAAGATTATTTTGCACCTATGGGCTACGATTCCGTGAATGGTAGTAAGTTACGCCAATGTATATGGCTGGTCAATGACTGGGTTAAAACCAAACGTATTAGGGGTATTGTATCGGGTTCGGTTGTTGGTTCGCCTCAACATCCATTTATATCATCTATCTGTAAGCATTATGGCATCGGGTGTCTTATTGCGACTGGTTCTAAGCATTATATGGAACATAAGAATATGCAATTAGCAAAAAGCCTGGGGGCTCAATTCTATGTGTCTAAAGTTGGTTATGCCCGAGCATTACAATCAATCTCATTCAAGTTGGCCAAACGGCTTCCGAATCACGAGGTGCTGGAAACCAATATTACAGTTGATGAAAGACTAAACAAACCACCACGAATTGAGGCCTTTCATAATATTGGTGCATATCAAACAAAAAACATTCCTAAGCACATAGAGTCTATAATTATCCCTTGTGGAAGTTGCAATTCAGTTGTGTCAATTTTATATGGAATAGCAACAACACCATTGCCGAATCTTAAAAGAATAATATTGATGGGTATCGGAAATAACGGCTCATATCATTTGGAATATATTCCTAAAAGGTTGAAAATAATCAGCCAGGTTTATGGTCAAGACTTGACAAAACTATTTGACTTTAGTGCCATTGGTTGGGCTTCATCTGGGGGCATAGAAATAATGCATCACAATTTAAACGGCAGTGGATATTGTGAGTATTCAGATTGGATGCCGTATGACGTTGGTGACATAAAATTCCATCCAAGATATGAGGGTAAATGTATGAATTATATACATCAAAATATGGAATTATTTAAGCCATATTGGAATGAAAAAACACTCTTTTGGATAGTCGGAAATGAGCCAAATTACGTGAAACACTAAAATGCCCGGAAACCACGTTTTTTTGCGTTCTAAGGAACTTTACACCATCTGCTAATAGAAGCGTTGTAAAAATGGAGAAGTCAGAAACACCTATCAGAACGATACCTGGAGAGGGGGCTTTTTTGAATGTTAAAAATATGTAAAACTATAAAATATGGGTTCATTTTGTCAAATAAATCAAGTCACTGAGGTGTCAGAATTGGAATACGGAATGGACTTCAGATTGCCTCAATATCGCAGAGAAGTTTTCTTGCGTTTTTACGAATTTCACTTGAAATATTATGCTCATCCTGGGGCAGTATATTACACCTTACCGTTCATATTTAAGACACGATGTTTCAATGAAGAACAAAAATTATGGTTTGCATTTTTGAATGGATGCTCACAAAATGTAGTCAGCACATATTTCATTTTTGAAGCCTTTCCAGATGTTCATAATCTGGATATGAAAAAGTTTTCAAAGTGGTTCAGAAAGCATTACCCAAAATTCGGTTGGGATACCGATAGGCGTTATGTAAAAAATCAATTAGAGAAATGTATTGACTCATATATCAAGAATTTGGCTGGGCGTTCGCAAGTGGAAATGTTTAAGTCAGTTTGTAAGGGTGAAACCATATATGATAATTTTGATGATGTATGGAATTACGTTATCAGTAACTTTTACTTGTTTGGTAGGTTGGCAACATTCAGTTATTTAGAATTCCTTCGCTTGGCTGGGCTTGACCTTGATTGCTCACAATTATTCCTTGAGGACATCACTGGTTCTAAAAGTCATCGCAACGGTTTATGCAAGGTTTTGGGTAGGGATGATTTGGATTGGTACAGAAAAGAGGTGGTTTATGATGACCTGTCCATTAATTGGTTAAAAATGGAGGGAACTAAACTACTTGAAGAAGCAAAGCAACGCATAGGCCATAAAGACGTTAGTTACTTTACCCTGGAAAGTACGTTATGTTGTTACAAGTCGTGGTCAAGGCCTAACAGACGATATCCAAACGTCTACAATGATATGTTCTACCAACGAATAAAGCACGGTGAAAAGGCCTGGGGGGAGTCATTGGGTATTTTTTGGAAGAGTCGTGATGAGGTATTACCCCAAGCGTTAAGAGTGGAATGTGTAATAGGCGATGAACCTCTATCAAAGGTTAAGCAAAACCATTATCGTAAAACTGGTCAAGTAATAAATATGAATGTTATGTGGGATTGCTTCGATAATGACTGGAATGAATATGTTGGGAAACAAAATAGACGTTAGAATGGCGTATAAGGTACTTTTAGTGGGTTCTCCAGGCTCGGGCAAGACCTGGGTAATGAAAGGCATCATAAAACAATTAAAGTGTCTTAAACGGCAGAAAATAGGCTTGTTTTCTTGGCACACTAATGATGATGTAATGGTATTAGGGAAATATGATGGCTCTATGTATGAGGGTTCTGACCGATTATCAATGGGAATTATGAAAGATATTGACTTATTCCTGGGGTACGCATCTGATAAGAATGTGATATGTGAGGGCGATAGATTTATGAATAATACTTACATTAGCAAAGTGAGGCCTATCATTATCAAGATATTAGATGATGGTGCTGGTGGTCGCTTGAAACGTGGCTCTACCCAAACTACTCGCCAATTAAAGAGTATGAACACAAGGGTAAGCAACGTATCAGCAACATATGAGGTTAAAGACTCGAATGAAGCGTTAGAATTAATAAATAAAATAATTGACAATGAGGCATAAGATAAGGAATCTGTTTAGACGTATAAGGCTTACATCAAATGAGCGTAAATTACTCCAGATTGGTCTGCAAGTGACTGAGGAATACATAAATAGCCGTAAATTCAGAAGAAAGATTAAAGACACCCTTTCTTATGAGGCGTTAGTTGAAATATTAGGAAATTGGGATGACAAAAACTGACATACAAAAAAAGGCGATGGTAGAGGCTCTAGGGAAGTCTCTAGGAATAGTAACAAATGCGTGTAAGCAAGTGGGCATATCCAGGCAGACACATTACGAATGGATGCGTAAAGATTATGACTACTCCAAGGCGTGTAAGGACATTGATAACGTCACTCTTGATTTCGCTGAGTCTAAACTTCACGAACTAATATTTGAGGGCAACGTGGCCTCCATTATATTCTTTCTCAAAACTAAGGGTAAAGGCCGTGGCTACATCGAACGTCAAGAGTTAGACGTTAAGCAAAACGCACCCGACCTAAGTGGGCTTACTACTCAAGAGTTGCTTGATATGGTAGAAAATAGCGAAAATGTTAACTAAGAAAGACTACGCTTTAAGCCTCTTTAAACAAGAATTGGCAAGGCGTAATCTATGGCGTTTTTGCCTATACTACGATGAGAAGTTTTTCACCTCAAGGCCGTTCTTAAAGCAAGTAGCAGATGCATTCCAAAAGGTAGAGGAGGGTAATTTAAAGTCACTGAGCGTGTCTATGCCTCCAAGGGCTGGTAAGTCATACATTACATCTGTATTTTGTGCCTGGACGCTAGGCCGTAACCCATCTGAATCAGTGATGAGAAATACGTGTACTGCAACGCTATACTTGAAGTTCGCATATGACGTACGTGCAATCATTAAATCTGATAAGTTCGTGGAAGTCTTTCCAGAGGTAAAGTTATCTGATGATAAGAAGAATCTCCAAGGTTGGAATACCAATAAGTCAAAGCAAGTAGGTTATTTCGGTGCTGGAGTGGGTGGAACTATTATCGGTTTTGGGGCAACAAAAGTGGGTATCACGGATGACCTTTATAGGGGCGTTGAAGATGCTTTATCTGACCACGTTAATACTCGTATCGTGCAATGGAAACAATCCACTCACGATAGTAGGTTTGAAACTGGATGCTCACGTATTGATATTGGTACACGTTGGTCTGTAAAAGATATCATCGGGTTAAACATTGAGGATGGCGTGTATGATGAAATCATAATCATACCAGCGTTGAATTCAGAACAAAAGTCATTCTGTGAATCTGTTATGACTACTGATGAGTACTACGAGAAACGTAAGCGTACTGCAAAAGAAATATGGTTAGCCGAATATATGCAAGAGCCAGTTGATATTGGAGGCCGTTTGTTTGGTAATTTAAACGTCATAGAGCCATCCGAACTACCTGGCCTAACACAATCACTAGAGGGGTGTGTTGCATACTGCGATGTAGCCGACCAAGGTAATGACTATACTGCATTAGCCGTGATGGGGGTGGTTAATGGGGAATTCGTAGTCGTAGACTATGTGTTCAATAGGGATAATACGGATATAACGCTACCCCTTTGTGCTGGTATGTTAGACAAGTGGAACGTATCCTATTGCCGTGTTGAATCGAACAATATGGGGGCTATGTTCTCAAGGCAATTGCAAGGCCTAACAAAATCACGAATACTCCAAGTGCATAACACCACAAATAAAAACACCCGAATCATTATGCAATCAGCCTGGCTTCAGTCAATGGTAAAGTACATTAGGCGTGATACATTGGAGTGTAATTTATTCCTTGAAAACGTGATGGGGTATAGCAAAGAGGGGAAGAATAAAAATGATGATGCACCCGATTGCCTGGCTGGGCTAAGTATATTTGCACAATCTATGTTCAGACAGTTAGCATAGTTATATGATATTTTTGTAGTAACTTTACAATATGAAGCGATAAAATGAACTATAATTTCCTAAATAATTTACTCGGTACAAACCAATCTGGAAACGGAATGGGCAGATTCATAAACCAGGTTACTGGGAGGCTACCTATTCATAATCAAGTATGGGGTAAAAAAGAAGCCGTATGGGTAGATACTAATGATGCCTGGTTGCTCTTTATTGAGATACCCGAATTAAGGTCTGTAATCAATAAGAGGGCATCTATGATGTCAAGTAATAACCCTTGTCTATACGATGCTAATGGGGAAAAAGTAGAGTCACACTGGCTACTTGATTTAATCAGTAACCCTAATGCAGTTCAATCCTGGTCAGATGTAGTGTACTCAATGTCAGTTCAAGATGCTTTGTATAGCAATACATTTGCATATGCACCTAAGCGTTCTTTTGACATTCGGAATATGATTGTTCCACTACCAGCAAATAAGATTGAAATACACCTTACTGGTAAGAAATTACAAGCGATGGACACCAATGATTTGGTTGAAAAATTCGTCTTTTGTTATGATGATGATTCAAGGGAAACTATTCTTGAAAATGATATGCTTTACATCACTACTGATGATGGTATGAACCTGGTTAAACCTATCTCTAGAATAGACTCTTTAAGATACCCTTTATCCAACATCAAGGCTCAGTATAAAAAGCGTAACGTACTGCTTGAAAACATAGGTGCTATTGGTATCTTATCAACGCAGAATAATGATATGGGAGGTGCTATTCCGATGACTCCAGAAGAAAAGAAAACCATTCAGCAAGACTGGTATAGGCGTTCTAAGGATGAATTGATTATTACCGAGTCACAAGTGGACTGGAAACCAATGTCATATCCAACGAAAGATTTGATGCTATTTGAGGAATTAACGGCAGACAAAATGGCTATCATAGATGCCTTTGGTCTTAACGCTAACTTATTCAGTAGTGATAAAGGCTCTACGTTTAGTAACGTAAAGGACTCTATTCGAATGGCTTACACTGATACAATCATCCCCGAAACACAAGCGATGTATGATAGTATGATGAAGCAGTGGGGTTTACAATCTGAGGGCTATTATCTAAAGGCTGATTTCAGTCACTTACCAGCGTTGCAAGTTGATGAACAAAGCAAGGCGAATGTAATGAAATTAAAGGCCGAAACATTGGAGAAGATTGCTGGGCTGGGCGTGGCTCTTACAGAAGAAGAAATAAGACATATAACACACTTAGACTATGAGAAATAATCTATACAATACCAAGGCTGGTTTTGAAGTAAAAGATATGGATGAGGGTAAGCGAGAGGTATCCGTTTATCTATCCAAATTCGACTCTATGGACTCGGATAATGATGTGATTAAAAAAGGTTCGTTTGCAAAGTCAATCCAAGAACGTGGCGTGGCTTCACCATCGAATCGTAAAATCGCATTCCTTAGACACCACGACTGGCAAAAACCAATAGGCAAATTTCTAGCCCTGGAAGAAGATGAGTTAGGCTTATTTGCCGTGGGTAAATTAGGCCGTTCAACCGATGGTGAAGATGCATACCGTGACTATGAAGATGGTATCATAAAAGAGCATTCAATAGGCTTCCAATATATAGGCGATAAGATGCGTTTTATTGAGGATAAGAATATGGATGGTGGTGGTTATTATGAAATCACCGAATTGAAATTATTTGAGGGTTCGGCAGTTACATTCGGGGCAAATGAATTCACAAATGTAGTAGACGTAAAAAGCAGTAATAAGAAAGCGTTTATAGAAAAACTTAATGATGACCTTAACCTATGTGTCAAAGCCCTCTTAAACGGCAAGGGAACAGACGAGAGGTTATATGAAATAGAAATGAAAGTGAAGCACTTGACAAGTCAAATAGTTTTACTCAATACAGATGAGTCGGCACCAAGCCACTCAAAAATAATTGAGCCAGAAGCGACTAAACAATTCGAGTGGTCACAAGTAATAAAGGGCTTGGAGGCTCTTTAGATTAGTTATAAATTTTAAATTAGAAAACGTGGAAAACACAAACTTAACACCAGAGGAAGTTATCGAAAGAATCGGTAAAACCTTTGAAGAAAAAAGTGCGACATTCTCAACAAAAGAAGAATTAGAAGCACACACTACTGAGGTTAAATCTCAGATTGATGGCCTAAAAGGTCTTGAGTCAAAAAGCCAAGACATTGAAAAAGCAATCGCAAAATTAGAGGGTAGACTCGAAACTTTTGGAGAAAAAGCACACGTAGTGCCTACGAAAAGAAAGGGACTTGGAGAAACTATCTTCGACCTATACGCTAAGAACATCGAAGCGATTAAAACGGCAGTTGAAAAGGGTGGTAAATTATCCTTGAATACTAAGGACACGACAATCATAAACGATTATGAAGGTACTTATGCTTTAACGGATTTTGATTCGGAAGTGGATAGAACACAACGTAAGCGTTATGGTATCTTAGAGAACGTAAATACTGGTTCTACGACTGGTAAATTCGTTACTTATGTTCAACAA
>TARA_R110002126_G_scaffold45116_10_pt1 | contig 16142 bp, 12 predicted proteins | sample TARA_R110002126 | Tara Oceans TARA_R110002126 (sample SAMEA4397536) | marine metagenome | biome: Polar Biome; feature: [DCM] deep chlorophyll maximum layer (ENVO:01000326); material: water (ENVO:00002006), including particulate matter (ENVO:01000060) such as... | depth 30 m
TTGCAGTCTGGCCTGTTCCACATGATTCACATAGAGGTGAAGATCCCCATAGGTGTGGATAAATTCACCTGGAACCATGCCCACACAGTGTGCAACCATGTGCGTCAACAAGGCATAGCTGGCGATGTTGAATGGTACGCCCAAGAAGAGATCACAGCTACGCTGGTAGAGTAAACAGTTTAGCTTTCTACGTCCATCTGAGAGCAACTCTGTGTTGAAGTGAAACAAGACGTGGCAGGGTGGCAGGGCGCAGTGATCCACCCAGTGGGGATGCCAAGCTGAGACGATGAGGCGTCTGTCATCTGGGTTGGTCTTGAGTTTCTCAATGACTTTCTTCAGCTGATCAACGGTATCCAAGGTTTCCCTGCCCTCTGCGGATGCCACTGTCTCGTAGTCATTGTAGAATGGGAAGGCACGCCACATGCCACCATAGGTGCCCATGCCAAGATCTCCCCAAATTTTTGCAAATTCATCCACTGTCTTGATGCGATGGATGAAGTCTGCTTGACTCAAGGTGGGTTTATCACTTTCACCCACAACCACAAATTTAGAGATAAATTTCAAGTACCGCTGATAGGCCCAATCATCCCAGATGTGCACCCCATTGTCCACCAGGTACTTGATGTTGGTGCTGCCACTGATAAACCAAAGCAGCTCATGGACAATACCCTTGAAGAAGACCTTCTTGGTGGTGAGGAGTGGAAAGCCATCGGCTAAATCAAAACGGGCCTGAGCACCAAAAATTCCAATGGTGTCAACGCCCGTTCTGTTTTTCTTAGGCTTCCCCTCCGTGAGAACCCTGTTGACCAGGTCCAGGTAGGTGAAGTCGTGGGTCATTCGACGGTGATGTAGGAATTCTTGAGCACATCACCCCACAGAAGCAGTGAGGCCTCTTGTGCAAGCTTTGCTGGGTGAGTGGTTCCTGGGGCCAACTCAACCCTGATAGTCACAGCCGTATGGTTGGCCATGAAGTCACGAATTTCGTTTACTTGGGGCTCCTCAGTGACAATGACAGGGTACGATTTCCCATTGGGAAGGTGGATGGTGTGCTTTTTATCCATAGAAAAGAAAGAACCAGTTTCTTCTCTATAGGTAGACGCCCCTTACCGCTCTGGAAAGTTCCTCACTGCCAGTTAAGATTCCAAGCCGTATCAGCTCAGCCATGGTCCAATCAACTATGGCCCCAGTCAGCTCATCAGGAATATCGTGGTTCTGAAGTTGAGTGTAGCCGTCCCTCTCCATTTGCAGGGTTGAGTCCACGATCATCTCATCAATCACGTCTCTGGCAAAGTTTTTTTGCCTGAGCAACATTTCAAAGTCTAGTGTCTTCTGTGTCCATCGGTCTCCAGAGACCCTGGTATCCACTGGGCTAGGAAGCGCACTCTTGAACTTCTTTATTCCACTCATAGCTGGTGCGTCCAGACTGCTGGTGTAGCCACGGTGGTAGAGGGCATACTTGATGGCCCCAAGCAGGATCTTGTCTTTGGAAAGTTTCTTGAATCCAAGCAGGGTGTCCTCCTTGAAGGGATCCAGGCCCCACATAATGTCCTCTGGTGTGATCTTCATCTGTAAAGTACCTCCATGGCATGGAAGTCGTTCAGGCGGTGGTAACTAACCCACCCCCTCACGTATCCTTCGATGTGTCCTCTTATCTGGCCAGAAACGTCCCTCCCTGTCTCTGGGTTCCACCCTAATTTTTTCTCATCAAAGCCCAACTGGTTCAGGTTATAATTAACTGCCTTTTGGACCTTGCCTCTGAGCTTGAGGTACACATCAGTGTTTCTCTCCTCAATGGGGTAGTAGATGTCCAAGGCTGGGTACATCTCCTCATTGTATTCCATGCGCTCCTCACTGTCAGGTTCATCCCAGTGGTCACTGTCCCTCCAGGTACGCTTGAATTTCTCCAAGTTATCCAAACCGGTGGCATGCTTGAGAATGGCATCCAGGTCCATGCCTACGAAAGCCTTCCATGCAGCCTGCTTCTTCTCCTGGTCATTCATAAATGTACGACCATGCAAGACATCACGGAGTAAGCTATCGTCCGCCTCAGTGACACCCAGGAGTTTGTTAATGTGTTTGGTGCTCATTGGGCCTCGTTGTAAAAGTCGTGTACGTCATCCTGCAAGATTTCAACAATATGGTGGAAAGTTTTCACATCACAATCACCCAAGGATGGCATGCCCACCCCATCAATCAAATTGTGCATCATCTGGTAGGAGTTAGTTATGAAAAGATTCTTTCTCTTCTGACTGAGCTCATACTCAAAGGGTATGTGAAGATCCCACACCACTTCCCCTGATTTGTACCTGCGACGCAGTTGATCGACTTCTTGGTCCACCTCCTTCAAGATAGTGGGCATATTGTCTTTCACATGGGACCACAGAAGCTTGTATTTCTCCAGGTTGAGTTTGGGATCCTCATGGAATGGATCACCCATCAGAGCCATTCTCATACTGAGCTCCACAAGCTCCACAGGCAAGGTCTCTGATTCCAATACACTGTCGATGATTTTTTTAGCTATCATACGGCACCACCAAGTTTTTTAATTTTTGCTTTGACTCTGTCAAACACATGCTGACGTATAGCACCCTCTGAGTACCGCCCAAGGATCATTTCTTCAGTCCCAGAGAGAGCCATAATTCTCTCAACCAGGGCATGCCCTGCCATCTTGGTTATTATGACAACCCATTCGTCCAAGCTAGACAGGGAGTCAGGATCTATGGAGACGGTCAAGTCCCACTCTTTTTTGTGTGCTGCCAGCTGCTGCTCAGCCACAGGTATGGTCTGTTCGAGTAGTGTTTCCAAGTTGTCAATGACAAAGTCTTCAATCCTCTGGTAGGTCTCCTCTGGTTTTTCCAGGAAGGGGTCATGCACAGAGAGTAAAGCTAAGAAGCCATTGATGCCAGGCAAGGTGAATCCACTCTCAAGCAAGGCCATTGCATGGCCCTGGGCTTTTTCAAGAAAAATACCTCTCCTCCTTATAGAGAGGTCTATGGCTTGTTTAGCAGTCACCGCCATAACTACTCACCCAGCAAAGCCTGTATGGCACCCCCATCAATCTGAGCACCAGTGGGAATGAAGAAATTATCGTTGCCATGGAAATAGTCCTTTAGCACATTGATAAAGAGTACCACTGGGTCATCACCACGTTGAGGCAAGAGGTAGTCCATATGAGTGGCACTGTGGATGGGGCCCAACTGGATCTGCAGCTGGATGATTGAGGGTGCACCCACCTCCACGGCCAAGATGTATGACCTGTTGGAGTTAAAGCCACGAACGGTGTGAGTGTCCACTGCTTTGACCAAGATGTCGAAGCTTCCACGATGGAACAAGTTAAGCAGCCCGCTGTCTGAGCAGTTGAGGTGGACTCTCTCAGACATGAAGTCACGTATGAGGTCCACTGCTTGAATCATCTCTGGTAGAGATAGCGGCCTCCGAGAGGAAGTGTGTTGTGTCAGGTGTTGTTGCATAATCTTACTCACTTAACGGGGAGGTCGACAAGACTCTCCCTATAGGAAGGTAGACAACCAGACTATAGGGAGAGTCAGAGCCTGCTGCAGTTAGCAGCGGAAACATCGTTAGCACCAAAGCACTAAGGAGTGAGTGCAAAGTATAAGGCAACTCTTCCATTAGCGAGCTCCCTATCACAGCTTGGTATTTCATACGGAGAGGTTTGGTTCTTCTCCAGTGGTTGTGACCACTCAAGCTTGCGAGGTATATGGAAAAAATAAAACCCAGACACCCATTTACCATGGGTTGTGGGTGTCTGGGTATGCCAGAAGGCTTGCGGATCGCTGAGTCTGTTGACGGCTGGATAAGTTGCCGAGGTCAGGTGACAGTGCGAGATGCAGAGTTTCGACATAACCAAGAACTGGACTCAAAAGATAGTTAACTCGTATGGCTGTTTCTGTACTACCAGAGAATTTTTTCGTTGACTTGATACCAACGAAAGTCATGGAGCTTGACACCACCGGGGTGTTACATGCTACATTATCTGGCTTCCAAGATCACTCGGATGATATCCGTGCTTACATTTCCTACATTAACAAGCTCATTGACCCCTTTGCGGGTCACCCGATCCCTGGCACATGTGTGGCCACGAACTACACGGATGAGTTTGGTCTGAATGTAACACGCACTGTTTTAAGTTTTGACCTGGAGTCAGACAAGACTTACCAGGCTTTTGAAGCAGGTAACCTCACACAGGATGAAGCTAAGGCTTGGATGGGTGATGTTTTGGCCATTGATCCATCGGTCATCTCCTCGGTTGAAACGGTTGTTGACCCGTTCAAGACAGTGTACCAACCCATGATTGGCTATCTGGCCAACAACATTGGGGCCATCTTTCCCACTTCAAACGCTGACGACACACGGAACGCAGATCTGGTTGCCAGCCACTTTTCTCGCCTCCCCATAAAGGGAACTTCTCAGTCAATTGAGACCGCTGGCCTTTTAGCTGGTTTCGACTCGGTGCATGTCAATCCACTGTGGGGAAGACTCACTCCAAGAAATCCGCTGGATGTTGGCTTAGACGTTAACAACGCTGACTTCTCCGAAACAACGGTGGTGGAGCCAACGATCGAGACAACTGAGTTTTATGACCCGCTGTCCTATCGTGATGGGCCTTTCTACACTTGGTCCACTCGTCTGAGCCTGCTTAACAACACAAACTTTGTTTCTCAAGCCAACGGGGCAAATCCCTATGTGAAGTGGAAGATTGATGGCCTGACCATCACCAACTTCAGGGGTGTCTACACTGCTGCATCCACTTATAATTCAGGCGATGTGGTGGTGTCCTCAACAGGACGAACATTTCTGGTCAAGGCCAGCACAACCACGGCCCCTCCCACGTCCCTTCTTAGCGTATCATTTTTGATGCCTGCTGTGGATTCTAGTGTGTTGACTACAGTCACAGACTCGTCTTGGATGAGTGTTGGACAATTGGTGACTCTCTACAGTGCTGGTACCCTGGAGGTGGGAGTCATTGATGGGACATCAGTCACTTTTGTCAACAAGGGAGCTAACGGCAACTTGTCCCCTGGAATCACCGTAAATGCGGGGAGTGTAATCGTTTCACAGGATTCTTCAATTTGGCTTGAGATCACTCCGCCGAGTGCTGGAATCTACACGCTAAGTGGCGGCGAGCCCAACGTGGAAGCCACTGCCACTCTATCTTCTACCATTTCCGTGGAAGGTTTAGCTGAAGGGGTGTCTTTCAATGGGTTGGAAATTTTAGTGGACAGTGTTCCCAATGTTATATCCACAATAAGCACGTCAGATGCCACTCCAGCTATTGCGACTGTAACCACAACCCAGTCCCATGGCCTTACATCAGGTTCCTACGTATTCATAAGTAATGTCACCCCGTTTGACTATGTGGGTCTTTACTCTATAACAGTTACTGGCCAAACGAGCTTTACGTATCAGCTGGCCTCCAATGTGTATGAAGCTGGCACAGCCGCAGACGGCATTGTGCCGTACTATTCAAATGGGGACTTTGAGGCCACAATATTTGATCGACTTTCCAGCATAAAGTACCGCACTAGCTACTACAACCTGGTTCTGACGATCAAAGAAGCCACAATCAACGCCATATCAGTTCCAGCAAAACCTAATCCCAGCGTTATTGAACAAGTGGGTAGTGGTTCACTTGTAGCATCACCTCCTTATTTGCCCTTCAGTGGAACCACAGAGGTTGCTGGAAATACCCAACAGGTTAATACGCTGTGGCTTGCCAGTCTTGCTGCAGAGACTGAGGTCATACTAAATTCTGTAAAACCTTCAACAAGATACATTCGCCAATTCAGCACTGGTGTCTTGTACGAGGACACCTTTGGCTATGCTGAGTATGTCAACCAAGCCCTTGTCTACGACAAGACATCCTCACTGTCTGGTACCATCACTGGTCCCATTTACCCACGAACTGCGACGCTGACTATCGTGCGGGTGCCCAGTGACACCCAATTTTTCCGAGTGATATCATTTGGTGATGATTCACCCACGCTGTCCATCAGCCCAGAATTGGTTGTTACTTTCAACACTGTCGTTGGCACTCAGTACCAAGTTGAATCCAAAGACTCACTCTTTGCACCTTGGTATCCAGCAACATCGGTGTTCACCGCCACATCGTCAGTAACAACCTACCAACTGGTTCCATATGAAACAGTGGTGCTGACAGGCCAATCCAGCCAAGGTGATCCCAACCAGGTAACATTCTCTGGAACTGAGTCTTATGGGGCCGTTTCAACTGACTTAAATTATTACACGGGTGTATTCTCTGCCACACGCCCTGCACAATTTCCGTCTGGAAACTCTGTTGTTGCTAATTGGCTGTTGACAGACAGTGGAACCATACGCACTGAGCCGACAACAGCCCAGAAACAAGCAGGAACTATTGGTTTTCTACCTCGCGCTGAAGACCAGTTTGGCTATGATCCTCAGGCGAATACTGAAATCTTTGCGTTTCTTTCAGACTATGGTTTTGATGACGGCAATGAGCTTGCTGTAAAAAATCTCATTGATAGTTGGTCGCCGGATTTTGTCTTAGCTGGGGGTGACCACATTTACGGCCTTGACCCAAGTATGACATTGGCTCAAGCCGATGCTGAGTATGTTGCCAAGGTGTATGACTACTACGGCCCATACATTGATGCTGGAACTTTCTACCCCACAATTGGTAACCATGACACGGACTATGACCCATCTAACCCAGTTTGGTTTAGGTCTAAGTTCCCGTCCCTGTTCCAGACCAACACGAAGAACTACTATAGAGTAAGGCCCAATAATGGCCCTGTTGAGTTTTTTGTCCTGAGTTCTGGCTACCTTACTGATGGCTCACTATTTGAGCCATCTGGCAACACGGTGGGCAGTGTCCAGTATAACTGGCTTGTTTCAGCTCTGTCCACCAGCACAGCCAAGTTTAAGGTTGCTTTTTTCCATCACCCACCATACACTGATGGAATAAATTATAGTCCAGGTTTTCCGGCCCTTCGCTGGAATTTTGGAGCGTTAGGCATTGACCTCGTGCTGAGTGGACACGAGCACAATTATGAACGCTATCTACAGAAGGAAATACCCTATGTGGTGGCTGGTATAGGTGGAGCAAGCCTCAGAGGTTATGTGGCTGGCGGTTATCCTGACTCCGTCATTGATAATCCACCTCGATTTGGTGCCATTCGATTCACAGCCAATCAGAACAGCCTGTTAGCAGAGGTCTTTGATGTCAGCAACGACATGATTGACACGTTCTCGATTGTCAAGACAAATGATTCACAATTTGGAAGTCGTCCAACACTTTATCCAGACGTCAATGAGTGGACTCGTCCACTTGAGCATGAAATTCTTGATCGTGATCTGGAACCTGTCTATGGCAACGAGGAAAAATTCCCTGGAAAATTTGTTGCAAGTGCTGACTCAAACAACGGGTTAAGTTACGGCGTATATCTTCTTCAGGGCACATTCCCATATCGTTTCAGATTTACTGAGCTTTCGGGCCAGAATCCATTACCAACCATTGCGTACAGTGGCAACAACCAATATTATGTTGGCATACGGTATGGCCAACTTCTAGCCTGCCCAGAACGCACGTTTTCTGCTTCCATGCAAAGTGGTCTGAGTGCATGGATACCATTTAATGCACACCCAGACGAAGATCTCGATATTAACTGTGTGTATCCGGTGATTCGTCAAATGACTGTCACTGGTCTTATACCTCAAGATCGTGTTTGGGATTCTAATCGAGGGTGGGTTACATACTGCCGTGGCTTGGAAGCTTCCATAAGTATTGAGCCACTTCTGAATGAATTTACATTAGCTTTTTGGTTTAAACCCAATGCCTATGTCTCCACACAGACCATCTTGTCAATGGGACCTCTGGTGGTAAAGATGGCGAGCATCTCAACACTAACCATTTACTACAGCGGGGTGTTAAAAGCCACACTAACCGTTTCCGGATTTTCATTCATCAGCATTCGTCAAAAGAATGCTACGTTAGTAACAGGCGTTAATAGCACTTACACTTCATACAGTGTGGTCCCAGTGACTGACTATGTTGAGACACTTGACTTTATATCTGTGTCAACTGGTGCAGAGTATTACCTCCAGGACTTTAAGCTTTGGTCCACGTTCAAACTGTCCAGTGATGTAACTACTTTTTATCAACCAAGTGGGGTGGCCACACAGTTGGCCACCCAACCCACGCCAGTTGAAATCTCAACCACAGGGGATCGGTGGTTTCTTAGAGTACTAGCCAGTGGGTTTGTTGCCTCTGATCTGCAGCCACAGTCCAATCTTGTGGAAGTAACAGGCCAGTTCACTTCAACATCAGGTGGAACAACCACAGTCACTAGTCTTGGAACAATCACTGAGTATCCTGGCAACCTTTTGCCTGTGGCCAACTATGACGTCCAGGGTCGCTTCATTGCTGACTCTGGACGCAGTCTCGTAGGTTTGGCCGGTGGAGTTCTGCCAACTCTTCCACGACGCCTTGGTGAGGCCTTTCTGCCCACAAGTGCCATCAACAGGGACCCAGTCTCGCCAAATACCGGGTTACCAAGCGGCATAAACCCTGAATGGCTGGCTGATACCTCTGCTGGCTATGTCAGAATCGTGTCGGCTCCATTCTCTGGAACAGGTGGAGTGGTGTCCACCGAGGCCACTGGCACAGTTTCACCTTGGCCAAATCCTGCCAACTACACCAACCCTCTAGTGGACCGTATTTGGATTGAGGGTGACAGCGGAACCATTTACCAGCTAGGTGTTGGTGGGTATGTTTCGTCACCCACATTCACTGTAACGCCAGTTCCAATCAATGCACTAAATGAGTATCCATCAGGTGCAGTTACTGTCCTTACTAATGGAACCACCCAGTTGTCTGTAAACTCAAGTGATGTCGTTTATTCCACAGGGACTACCAACACAACCACACCCATAACTTATCTGTATCGCCATGAGTATGGCATAACAACCTTCACAGGAAGTGAGGGTTGGATTCCAACAGAATCATCTACCCTGTATGATGGTAGCCCATCTCTGTATTCCACAGGCCAGTTGATGTGGTCGTCCACAGCTTCAACGGCCGATCTCGATGTTGGACACTACCGTCTTCGTATCACGGCCCACAACCGTGGCCAAGTGGCCAGAACCTTTGAAGGTTTTGATGTTGAGGTCACCGTTGGCCAAAACATCACTTTTCCCATGGTGTTGTCTCCAAACTCAACATCTGAGGAAACATATTATGATTTCTACGTCAATGAAACCATCTCGTCTCCATGGCTTGTACAGATTTATTGGGGTGGTATTGTTGATGATCCTACTCGAGGTATTACTTATCAACTGGTTGTTGACAGCATTGAAATTGACCGACTTAAAACACAAGTTTATAGGGTTGGCCCAGGAGTTTCATTGACTGAAGTGTCCACTGTGGCCAGTGGCACAACTTCTCTGGGTAACTTGACGCCAGGTGGATGGCTGGCTGAAGTCACCAGCACAGGCACCATTTACTCTTGGGAGCATGAGGCCAATATAAACCCAAGTGTTGGAGGAGTTGAGGAAGCCTACACATTGTCAGAGCTGTTGACCATGTCGACAGACAACAAGGTCAGCCGGGTAATGTTAAGTCCAAGCTACAGTGGGTCCACTGTGCTTCCAAACCCGTCTGCCACATCAGCCCCGTCAATATCGTCTCACACTCAAACGTTGTCACCAGGTACCACACCAATTCAAGTTGGCTATGGCCTTGGAATAGACGTTGTGGCTTCAGGCGCTGTGTCCTACATCTGGAATTTCTGGGACAGTTCAGTAGAAACTACAGACACTGGCACCATTCAGAAGGTTGTCAATCAAGGTGGCACTCTTCCATGGACTTGCACCGTTGCAAACGAGTGGGGCCAATCCACCAACGTGACTGATTCAATCGTAGTGAATTCACCGCCTGTGATTCAGTCAGCCACCCTGTCCAACAATGACTTGCCACCCACGTATGCTACGGCACTAACAGGCACTATCTCAGATCCAAATTCTGCTTCACCCATACTAGTCTGGTTAGATGGTGTCACACCCACAACGATAAGCACCCTGAGCCACGGAACCACAGAAGGCACATTTAATCTTCCATTCAGTGTCGCCACAAGTGCTACGAAAATTCTACACGCTGTGGACGTCAATGGCGGCACAACACTACTAGACATTGATGTTCGAGCTCTGCCATTTAAGCCTATTATCGCAGCCGTTATTGCTCAACCAAAATCACAAAGAATTGGGAACAATAGCACAGTGCGCTTCACTTGTCGTGCCACTGACCCAAATGGTGGTGGCACTCCAACATTTGCTTGGGACTTCTTAACAGCTGAAGGTTGGGTTTCATCTGACTTCTCCAGCGTTACTGGTTTTTCCTCCATATCAGGCGGTTACACCAGCAGTGGTTTGACTCAAAATTTGAGTGGAGGCGTCTACCAAAACACAGTCTTGCTTCCTTCCATAGCCAATCAAACCGCGGGTTCTCGACGGGCAAAATTGACAATCACACCCACAGTGGGTGACGCTGTTGTGCTATATGGTTCGGTGACTCTGATTGAGAACCACGCCCCGGTGATTCAACGTTTCGACATCTTGTCCCCTGACAACATCCAATCAGGCGTGGCAACAACTATCCAGGCCATTGTTACTGACCAAGACAATGATATACTGTCCTACTCCTGGGCCATGACAAATGTCTCTGACCCAATCACAAACCTGAACTCAAATCCAATTGTCGTACACCCCAATGGAACGCTGTTAACTGGCACTCTTACAGCTTCTGACCCCTATGGTTCCTACGACTCTATGTCCATACCCGCTGTGCTTGTTTCCAGCAAGACAGCAGTTGATGGCACCATCGGGGTATCTTTGGTCTATCGCCCCTATGCGATGTCGCCCACACCGGCCACATTCTCATGGGGTGAAATTCCTTCAGGTCTCACACTCATCAATGGAACTATTTTAGGTGTGCCTCAAATTGCTGGAATTACGGCCACACAACTGACAGCCACCTCTGCAAGTGGAACAGATGTGCGAGACTTTACTTGGAGAATTTACACTGCAGCCACACCTCCTCTGTCACCCACCAATTTTATTGTGAATGGCGATGGCAATAATCCTCGATATGCCTCAGGCCAGACACTCACTCTTCAGTGGACTATAACCAATGATGGTGGCACCGTTCCAGGTTCTGCCATTGAGTTGTGCCAGTTTGATGGCACTCTTGTAAAGACAATTGAGGTTGGTTCTGGCATAAATGTTCTGGTCCTAACTTCGAACGATATCTTGAGTTCCTTTGGCTCTTACCAGGACATTGATATAAAGGTCTACGCCTTGCGTAATTCCACGCGGTCTGTGTTCCCAGCTGAAACAGTAGTCACATACACCTACTAGTATGTCATTGCCCACGGCTCCATTCTATCCTAGCACACTTCTAGACCCTAGAAATGCTGCAGACCTTAAGCAAGTTCTGTGGCAGAATTTCTTCATCATAAATGAGGGCCCTGGGTTTAGTCGTCAACCCACTCGTGTTGGTGGACAACCCAACGGTGTGGTTGGCCCACCCACATTTGGCCAACACTACGTCAATGCAGTTTGGGTTGATGGTATCCGCGGACTTTGGTACTGCATAGCCTCGGGTATTCCTGGCACTTGGGTACAGGCAGAAATTCCAGTGGTAACGTCATTCCCAACCACGACGTATGTGGGCTATCGTGTCACTCGAAGTGACAGTGGCTACACGTCCTACTACTGGGATGGTGCAACGTGGGTTGCAATTGGAGGCGGAAGTGGTGGAACAGTCACTGGGGCCCAAAACATGGGCACAGGTGCGGATGGTGAAGGACTCTATAACTCCCTATCTGGCACTGTCTTACTTTTCAGGCGAATCAAGGCTGGTGAGAACATAAACCTCGTCTCAAATGCTAACAGTGTGGAGGTACTTGTCCAACATGACCCACACTTCATTGGCACCACCACTTTAGAGATTCTTAAGATAATTGCCCAATCTGCACCTGCCACACCCAGCGATGATTCCTTTGTTTCGTGGGTGTACTCATCAGGAACAAGTCCGAATAAGACACTAATTTGGAAGGCCAAGAGCCGCGATGGTGGAGAAGTTATTCTTTCTTCTGTCATCGTATAGCATGTTCGATATCATCATCCCTACAAAGTGTGTTGGGTCTGCACTTGAAAAACTGTGTGAATCCATCCAGGCTAACACTCGTGCAACGGACGGTCAGCTTAAGTTTGTGGCCGTTGGTCCAACACAGCCAAAAGTGTCGTGGCTAAAGTGGATTCAACACGATGGAACAGTTGCTTCTGCCATTAACAAGGGCATAAGTGAGACTAGCAACCCATACGTGGTAATTCTTCATGATGACGCCTTACTTCTTCCACAACCACCTTCACGGTGGCTGGACCAGTTAAAAGAGTTGGTGGTGGACTCAAAAATAGCCGTTTGTGGTCCCCTTCAACTCAACAAGAATGGCACAGACTACATTCATTTTTTCTGTGCGGCCCTGTCCAGGGAAGTTTGGAACAAAGTAGGCCCATTGTCTGAAGATTTTCCGTACAGAGACTACGAGATTGACTGGTGCAAAAGGGCCCAAAAAAGCGGCTATTCTATCAAAAGAACGTGTGACGTCAAGTCAGCCAATGGTTACCTAACTGGAGACTTCCAGATCTTCCACAAGGGTGGCCACACCCTGAATGCCCAATCAGAACCCGCAGCCGTTATTCTTAGTCCAGGAGTAGTTTTCTCCAAGGTACCTCCTGTTCGTCAAACAACCCCAGTCACAGCCCACATATCCACACGAGGACGGTACAAGACTACGTTACCTCTGGCGATCCAGTCAATATCATTGCAGTCAGTGGTTCCTCAAAGGCTTATCATTTTTGATGATGGCGATGGTGGCGAATTTTTCAATGATAGTGTCTACAGTCACCTTTTCAATGTTTTGTCTCAGAAAGGATGCCAGGTTGATGTTGTAAAGGGTGAGGGACGTGGTCAAGTCTTGAATCACCAGAAAGCCATTGACATGGCTGAAACACCCTTTATCTGGAGAGTGGACGATGACAACTCGGCAGAACCCAACGTACTTCAATGTTTATTAAGCCATATGGATGATGGTGTGGGTGCTGTTGCACCCCTGGTCCATTTTCCATGGCTGACACCACACCCACTGGACATCTCAGCTTCCGGGTTAATCAGTGACGTAAAGTGTCGTCAAAATGTGCAGTGGTACAGATTCTCTGGAATTCAAAGTGTTGAGCACCTTCACAACACTTTTCTCTTTAGGAAAGAGGCCGCTCAGCATGGCTATCCCACAAATCTTTCTGTTGTAGGTCACAGAGAGGAGACCATTTTTTCACACGAAATGGTCTTGAGAGGGTGGAAACTTGCCGTGGTTGGTGATGCCATAACTTGGCACTTAAGAGATCCTCAGGGTGGCATCAGGCTATTTAATGACACATCATTGTGGCAGACTGATGAGACAGTTTTTAACGCGTGGGCTTCAGACTATGGAGTCAAATTTAATGACTACTGGCTGGTGGTCCTCGACAACGGCCTGGGTGACCACCTTGCCTTTTCTCACGTGTGGCCAGATATCAAGAAAAAAGCAGATAACCTGGGCAAGAAACTCATACTGGCTGTCTGTTATCCACAAGTTTTTCCAAATGATACAACCATTAGCATAGCTGATGCAATTAAGTTAGACCCTGACATTGGAAAGTATAACATCTACAATTTCATGATGAGCAGAAATTGGAACAAGTCACTTGTTGAAGCTTTTAGAACCATGCACGATGTATGATTATACTTTCACCCTACTCGTCTAAACTTCGCACTGGGGCCACTAACCCCAAAAATTACCCCCACTGGCAAGTCGTGGTAGATGTGCTCGTGTCGATAGGCCACGACATAGTACAGATTGGAGTTGGAGGGGAAATTTTGCTTAATGGGGCCAAACCAGCTTTTGGCCTTAGTTTGGCCGAGTTAACCAGAATGGTTGATGATCCAAGCTGTAAGACGTGGATGTCTGTGGATAATTTCTTCCCACACCTTTGTTCCCACACTAAAAAATCTGGGGTGGTTGTGTGGTCTCGCTCAGACCCATCCATTTTTGGTTACCCACAAAATACAAACATTTTGAAGGATCGGTCCTACCTTAGGCCGGACCAATTTGGCTTTTGGCATGATTGCGCTCATGATCCGGAGTCTTTTGTCAACCCGGCGGTGGTTGTCAATGAGGTATTGTCGAAGTGTAATTAACCTGTGGCAGTTCAGCATTACGCAGGAGATACGTTTGTAGGTCTTTCGTCTGACGTTAAACCCTTAAACGTCATCGACGGAGCTAGATTCTATGAGTCTGACTCCCCTTATCTAGTTTGGCTAAAGGTCTCTGGCGTTTGGGTAAATATTGGCACATCCGGGTCAAGCCAATCGGGTTACTCCGGTTACTCTGGCACCAGCGGTTACTCTGGACTAAGCACCACATTTATTGAAGTCCACCAAGTTTCCCATGGCTTTGTCGTGGGTAGCATTGTTAGATTTGATGGCACAAACTATGTAAAGGCTCTGGCCGATACTCCTGAGCATGCCGAAGTTGTTGGCATAGTTTGTGTAATCATCGACTCAGACAATTTCAACCTTCTTACTGAAGGTGAGATCGAAGGACTCTCCGGGCTAATTCCTGGGTACACCTACTTTCTAGACCTCTATGTCCCAGGAACGTATAGCACAACGGATGTTTCTCAGTACGGCGCGGTGTCGAAACCGTTGATGGATGCCATCACTGACACCAAGGCTTATTTTCACAATTGGCGTGGTGTCATTGTTGAGAATGGCATGGGTGAGTCAGGTTACTCAGGTTACTCAGGGGTTAGTGGCTTCAGTGGAACCAGTGGCTTCAGTGGCCGTTCAGGTTACTCTGGTTACTCTGGCACCAGTGGCTTTAGTGGAACATCAGGGTATTCTGGCTACTCTGGCACCAGTGGAGTCAGTGGCTATTCAGGCTATTCAGGATTTTCAGGTTCAAGCTCCAGTCAGACCATACTTGTTAATCAGCCATCACATGGTCTGTCCCTTGGAGAAATTATCCGCTTCAATGGCACTGACTACTTGCCTGCTTTAGCCGATACTCCAGAAAATGCTGAAGTTGTAGGCATAGTTTATCAAGTAATCGACTCAAACAATTTTGTTTATCTCACAGAGGGTGAAATCCTAGGCTTGTCTGGACTAGTTCCCGGCACTGTTTATTACCTAGACCTCTACACTCCAGGCACCTATTCGACAACTGACGTCAGTCAGTTGGGGGCCGTTTCAAAGCCAGTGCTTGTTGCGGTGTCTAACACAGATGCCTTCTTTCACAACTGGCGAGGTATCATAGTTGAAAACAGCTACAGTGGTTACAGTGGGTATTCTGGCTTCAGTGGAACTCCATCAGTCTCAACAGTTAAAGCTGTGATTGGTGCAAACAGACTGGATGCTCTTGCTTTCTATTTTAATTCCTTTGTTGTGTCCGCAGACTCGTCATCTTCACCTGTTTCAGACGCGGCTTTCATCATCACGTCCCCATCCTTAAACAAGATCTCTGTCTATCTTCGGCAGAGTGGAGTTAGTGGTGGCGGAAACAACACGTCTATCCAGATATTTAGATCTGCTGATGGTTCAGCATTCTCAGCTGCGACTTCTCTAACGAGCACAGTCACTCAGAGTGTTGTACTAGACACCACAAGTGTTTACACATTTAGCGGATTGACGATTAACCAATATGATGCTATTTTTGTTAAGTGTACTCCGACGAGTAGTGGCAGCAACTACTCGGGCATCATGACAATCGAATAATAACATGCCACCAATCAGCTTTTCAGCCGTAAGAGTCAGGGCCAGTTCCGGATATTCTGGCTTCTCTGGTACCAGTGGCTACTCTGGATACAGTGGCACCTCTGGCTTCAGTGGCTCTGGTACCTCTGGATACAGTGGATACAGTGGCACCTCTGGCTTCAGTGGCTACAGTGGCACCTCTGGCTTCAGTGGCACCTCTGGCTTCAGTGGATACAGTGGATACAGTGGATATAGTGGTACCTCTGGCTTCAGTGGCACCTCTGGCACCAGTGGCTTC
>TARA_R110002126_G_scaffold20549_6_pt1 | contig 16123 bp, 15 predicted proteins | sample TARA_R110002126 | Tara Oceans TARA_R110002126 (sample SAMEA4397536) | marine metagenome | biome: Polar Biome; feature: [DCM] deep chlorophyll maximum layer (ENVO:01000326); material: water (ENVO:00002006), including particulate matter (ENVO:01000060) such as... | depth 30 m
GTTAAAGTAAGTCAAAGTGCTAATTCTTCTGTAACCGTATTAACATGTGGCACTGGGTGGGCAAAATAGTTGCCTTGCATTAGTGTCACATTCGCCTTTTTAAGTGCGGTTACTATGGTTGTATTTTCTACCGATTCTGCCATTAATTGTAAACCAAGTTGATTAGCAAAGCTGGCTATATGCTCAATAAACAAGTAGATATCTTTGTCATTCACTATTTGCTTTATTAGTGCGCCATCTAATTTAATACCATCTACTTCAAGCTTAAGTACGTTTGATATATTTGAATAACCACTACCAAAGTCATCAATAATAACCTTAACGCCTTTTGTTTTAACCATTCCAATAAATGCTTTTACTTCAGAGAAGTTGGCAATAGCTTGGGTTTCTAAAAGCTCTAATGTGATATTACCAGGATGCGGGTAGCGCTTAAGTTCGTCCGCAATAAACTCACTTAAATTAGGGTCGAGCATATCTTGTGCTGTTATATTTAAACTCCAGCAAATATCGGTTTTTCTAAAGCGACTAACACATTGTGAAAATATAGTACGGGTAAGTATTCCGTCCATTCTTGAGCGGGTAACAACATTTAAAAATGCATCAGGTTTCAATACTTCCCCTTGTGCTGTTACCATTCGAGCTAAACATTCGTATTGAACGACCTTATTGGTATTTGTGTCAATAATGGGTTGAAAGTAAGGCACTATACGATTGTTATCAAACGCTTCTCGCACTTCTTTAGCCATTTCTACATTGTATTGATATTGCGTTTTTACATCGTGTAGCGCTTTTGAGTAGTTAACTACACTATGCCTGCCTTGTTTAGCTTGCAGCGCTGCTATATGAGCGTTTTCAAGTAGTAGCGATTTATTACCACTGGCAATACCTGCACATAGGGTTATGTAGATAAAAGGGTCAGTTAATACCGGTGTATTAAAGTTATATGTTTTTACGAGGTCGGTAAATTCGTCATTACTCATTTCCTTAGGCGCGAGTAATACTATTTTATTTGTTGCTAGTCTGTATATATGGCAATGCGTAGAGCTTCTAAGTTTAAAGTGAATAAGTAAGTTTTTCATTACCTTGTCACCCACTTCAGTGCCATAAAAACTGTTTATATCTTCTATTTCATTAACCCAAATAACGGCTAATTGCATGTGATGAGCATTACTTTTTTTAATAAAGTACTCAAGTGCAATATGATTTGAAAAACCAGTACTTGAGTCAGTTGCTAAAGACCGTTTTAGTAAATAAATATATATGGCGGCAACGAGTATCGCGATAAAAAAGAAGAAGCTAGCCATTGCAGCTGCTTTTGATACGCTTTCTTTAAGTTTCTCGTTTAAATCATAAATAGTTATATCGGCACCCGTTAAATAGGTATTGCCGTTGATTGGGTCAACGTAAGGAATAAAAATTGTTTTAAAGTGGCCCCACTGATCGCTCGATATTTCAAATACTGGCTCTGTTGAATAAAAAGCACTTATATTTGCATCGGTAGCTTCAGGGTAGAGATCTAAAAATTGAGTTACCTTGCCATTATTCTGATCGTCTTGCGTGTAGCTTGATGAGCTAAAAAGCACCTTACCGTCTTTTAAAATCATTGAATAGACATAAGCAATATCAAGTGCTTGAGCAAACTCAGAGAGTTGTTTACTTTTATCTTGATAGTAAGAAAAACTTATATTATCGCCTTGATTAACCGCACTTAAATAATCGTCACCTAAAATATGTTTAACGCTGGTGGCGGCATTAAGTAAGCGATTATCAACCGACTGCATTATTTCAGCACGCGTGGTTTGGTAAGTGTAGTAAACGTAGGTTAGCAAGCTTATTAAAAACAAGCTAAAGCCTGCCACTATCCAACTAACTTTGACTCTTCCTTCTGGCATATGTGTCCCTTTTTTGTTATCAAATTTATTATACCCAAAATAAGTAAATGCCCAATAAATAATTAGGTTTGGTAGAGTTTTAATTAGGGTTTGTTTATCTTTGCGGATTATAATTTGTTCAAACTAGGGGCGATTTAATCGCGGCGCTAGATTTGTAACCTAGTGGTCTAAGTAAAAACCGAGCAACAAAGAGTAAATAGACCCTAGGCAGAACCCTTTGGGCAGCGCCTGTTTGGCATTAATGCTACGTTATCGCCTATTTATGGGGAATAACCACACTACATAGGCGCTGCCTTGCCTAAATACCAAACAGGCTGCTGCAAATTTAACCTTGAAAGATAAATAGACCCTAAATTATCATTTTTTTGTCATCGCTTTGATTGCTTTTATAGGTTTAAACGAGACATTTTAGTTATATTGCAGTAAAGTTAGCGCAATTTTTAAAGAAACACGATTGCTCCAAATGTCCTAATAAGTAGGCGTTTTTGATGGGTAAGCGCGTGTTTTAGCTACACACACACTAGGTATTAAGATGGATCAAAAGCGTTGTGCCGTCGCCTCTAAAGAAAGCCTTAAGCGTATATTTACTGTACCTGAAGCGCCAGACTCAACTTTAAGCAAAATCGAGCTTGAAATTTCGAGTAATTTAGCAGGTTTTCTAAACGAAAATATAGCGGCAATTGAAAAACCATTACATGAAATAGAAAAAGATTTTCAATCGGCAGTGATCCCAGAAGATCCAACGTTTGTCTCTGCTTATGCCCAAGACATAATGGAGCAACTTGTTGCACATTCTGTGCATACAGCTGCGCCTAGTTTTATTGGTCACATGACCTCTGCCTTGCCGCACTTTTTATTACCGCTGTCAAAATTGATGGTAGGGCTAAATCAAAATCTAGTAAAAATAGAAACATCTAAAGCGTTTACGCCTCTTGAGCGTCAAGTGCTTGGGATGATGCATCATTTAGCTTATGGGCAAGAAGACTCATTTTATTCTAAATGGATGCACAGTGCTAAAACCTCATTAGGTGCATTTTGCTCTGGTGGTACGGTTGCTAATATTACTGCGCTTTGGATTGCGCGAAACCGCTTATTAAAACCTGATGGCGATTTTAGAGGCATAGGTGCACAAGGCTTAATTGCTGGTATGCTGCATTACGGTTATAAAGGTTTAGCAGTATTAATATCAGAACGCGGACATTACTCATTAGGTAAATCGGTTGATTTACTCGGCATTGGTCGCGATAACTTAATTGGTATTAAAACCTGTGAAAATAATAAAGTTGATGTAGGAGCGATGCGTGAAAAAGCACGTGAGCTTGAAGCGCAAGGCATTAAAGTAATGGCGATTATTGGGGTCGCGGGAACAACCGAGACCGGTAATATTGACCCACTTGATGAAATGGCCGACTTAGCACAAGACATTAACTGCCATTTTCATGTAGATGCAGCATGGGGGGGAGCGACCCTTTTATCGAGTACGCACCGTCCTTTACTAAAAGGGATTGAGCGAGCAGATTCAATTACCATCGATGCACATAAACAAATGTATGTACCAATGGGAGCGGGTTTAGTTTTATTTAAAGACCCCGCTGCAACTGATGCAATAGAACATCACGCTGAGTACATATTACGTAAAGGTTCAAAAGACTTAGGTAGCCACACGCTTGAAGGCAGCCGACCTGGTATGGCAATGTTAGTACATGCTTGCTTACGTGTTATTGGTCGTAAAGGTTACGAAATGCTGATTGATCGAAGCATCAAAAAAGCACATTACTTTGCTGATTTAATTAAGGCTGATGAAGACTTTGAGCTTATTTCGGAGCCTGAGTTGTGCTTATTAACGTATCGTTATGTACCTAAGCAAATTAAACAAGCAATAGCCGATGCAGATGCTGCAACTCGGTTAGATATTTTTGCTTCACTGAACCGTTTTACTGCCAGTATGCAAAAGCGTCAACGCGAGTCTGGTCGCTCATTTGTATCACGTACACGCTTAACGCCTTCTAAATACGACAATCAACCAACGGTTGTATTTAGAGTGGTTCTTGCTAACCCGCTTACCTCAGGCGCTATTTTAAAAGAGATATTAGCTGAGCAAAAAGAGTTGGCTGCAACAGATCCGGTATTCAAAAAATACTTGAGAAAGTATATGTAATCTAAATACAAAAAAGGGTCCATAAGGACCCTTTTTTAATATCAAAGAATGGTTAATGTAAAATACGTGCTCTAATTGTACCCTCAACAGCGCTCAGTTCTTTAAGTGCTACTTCAGATTGATCTGTATCAACATCAATAACTACATAACCAATAGATGCGTCTGTTTGTAGGTATTGCGCAGCAATATTAATACCGTGCTGTGCAAACGCTTGGTTAATTTGCGTTAGTACACCTGGGCGGTTGTGGTGTACGTGTAATAAACGGCTACGATTAGCAAGCTCAGGTAGCGATACTTCAGGGAAGTTAACCGCAGTAATAGTTGAGCCATTATCTGAATATTTAGCCAATTTACCCGCTACTTCAATACCAATGTTTTCTTGCGCTTCTTGTGTAGAACCACCAATGTGCGGCGTTAAAATAACATTGTCGAATTGGCGCAGTGGCGATACAAATTCTTCATCGTTAGATTTTGGCTCAGTAGGGAACACATCGATTGCTGCACCACTTAGTTTTTTCTCTGTAAGCGCTTCTGCAAGAGCATCAATATCAACAACAGTTCCGCGTGATGCATTGATCAAAATAGACCCCTGCTTCATAACTGCAAGTTCTGCTGTACCAATAAGGTTTTTAGTTTGCGGTGTTTCTGGTACATGTAAGCTAATAATATCAGAGCGTTGTAACAGCTGAGTAAGGTTATGAACTTGTGTTGCATTGCCCAGTGATAACTTATCTTCGATATCGTAAAACTCCACGTTCATACCGATATTTTCAGCCATAATACCTAGCTGAGTACCAATGTGACCGTAGCCAATAATACCTAATGTTTTACCACGTGCTTCAAACGAACCATTTGCTGTTTTTAACCAGCCACCACGATGAGCCGCTGCATTACGCTCTGGAATACCACGTAATAAAAGTAGAATTTCGCCAAGTACAAGTTCAGCAACTGAACGAGTATTAGAAAATGGAGCGTTAAATACAGCAATACCACGTTCGCGTGCTGCATCTAAATCAACTTGGTTTGTACCAATACAAAAACAACCAATAGCAACTAGCTTTTCAGCTGAGTCTAATACAGCTTGGTTAATATGAGTACGAGAACGAAGTCCTACAAAGTGAACATCTTTAATGCGCTCTTTAAGCTCGTCCTCAGGTAAGGATGTTTTAACGTAGTCGATATTGCTGTAACCGTTACGTTTTAGCGTTTCAACAGCGCTTTGGTGAACACCTTCAAGCAAGAGAATTTTAATTTTGTCTTTTGCTAACGATACCTTACTCATAACCTCATCCTATTTAATTTGTGGCCCATTTTTGGTACCGATAATCACTTTATCAGCACCTCGCATCGCAAATAGGCCGTTGGTAACTACGCCAACAATTGAATTGATTTGTGTTTCAAGTTGTTTGGCATTGGTAATTTTTAAGTTAAATACATCTAATATAACGTTACCATTATCGGTAACTACGCCTTGGCGATAAACAGGGTCACCACCAAGTTTTAATAATTCTCGTGCAACGTAGCTGCGCGCCATTGGAATAACTTCTACCGGAAGCGGGAAGTCGCCCAATGTATCTACCAGCTTTGTGTCATCAACAATACACACAAACTGTTTTGCAACTGCTGCTACTATTTTTTCACGTGTTAGCGCTGCGCCGCCGCCTTTAATCATTTCGTTTTGAGCGTTTATTTCGTCAGCGCCGTCAACGTATACATCTAAAGCATCAACGTTATTAAGTTCAAACACTTCAATACCTAACGCTTCCAAACGTGCAGTTGACGCTTCTGAGCTTGATACAGCGCCTACAATAGTGTCCTTTACTGAGCCAAGGGCATCAATAAAGTGATTAACAGTAGAGCCTGTACCGACACCTACAATAGTGTTTTCTTTTACAAACTCGAGTGCTGCCCAAGCAGCTGCTTTTTTTAATTCGTCTTGTGTCATTGCTTTGTGCTCATGTATGTCAGAAATATGCGGTTAGTAACCAAAATTAAATGTTACCAACAGTATGTTTTATCTGGGGTGATAATGGTTTCAAGTGGTACGTCCCATGACTCGATTGGTAGAGCATCAGCTTTTTGGCATTCATGTGCAAGGCCAATTAGTTGTGGTTTTTGCCAATTTTGTTCGTGTAAACGCGCCAATGTCCGGTCGTAAAACCCACCTCCCATTCCTAGGCGATTACCTTGTTTATCAAATGCCACTAATGGCATAAGGAGGTAATCAAGCGCTGGTAATGGGCATATTTGAGAGCAGTTCAGCTTAGGCTCCAAGATACCATAGCGATTTGCCCTCATGGGTGAGTTTTTCTCATAGCGCTGAAATAGTAAATTAGCGCCATTGAATGGGTGTATTATAGGTAGATAAACAGCATGGTTTAAGTTCCATAATTCTTTAATTAACAATGAAGTGTCTAGTTCTCCGTCGTTACTTAAATAAATGGCAATATGCTTTGAATTCGTTGTATTTTCGCTTTTTAAGTGTTGAATAAAATTCATTTTTAGCGATTGCGCAGCAATTATTTGCTGATTATTTGACAAGTTTTTACGGGTGTTACGAATTTCAGCTCTTATTTGTGCGCGTTTATTGCTCATTAAACTAATTAGCCATTTTTAAAAAGAGAATAAATCGGGAAAAATTAAAAAAACAGCCAGTACGACTAGCAAAATGGTGGCAGTTGCAATCAATGAATATAAAAGTAAGTTACTGCGTTTTTTAGGAGTAGCTAAATCCTCATCTAGCATTAGGTCGTCATTTTGCCATTCGTCTACACTTTCGTCTGGTGTATTTAATTGAGCTTCAGGAAGGCGTTGCTCTAGCTCATCTAGCTTTTCTTCAAGGCGTATTAAGCTGCTAGTGATGTAATCAAGTGCATCAAAAATACGTTCATCACGTTGGTTGTTATTTGCAGCTGCGGGGGAGCTATTTTGAATCGCATTTGAAACAGCTTGCAGCTTACTTTTAATACCTAGGCTTGCTAATAACTTAGTCTGTTTTAACGCTTTGTCTTTATCGCTTGGCGCAAACAGCGGCTTACCTTTAAAAAAAAGAGCTACTTTTTCATCTGACGTTTTTAATTTTGCAGCTAAGTTTGCGCACGCTGTTTTTATGTCAACGTTATCGGCAAGTCCTGCAAATATAACGCGAAAGTTATCGGCCATTTAACTATCCCTAAAGCTTTTATAATGAAATGAGTATATACCTAAAGTACAAAAGAATTCGAGGTTGATTTTATAGTTATTTTGTAGACGTACTACAAACAATGTAACTGATAAGTTTTAGATACAAAAACGGCCCTATTAAGGGCCGTTTTTAATTTACTTCAACACTTTTAGCTTAAAGGCCAGCAGCTGCACGAAGTGCATCAGCTTTATCTGTACGTTCCCAAGGGAATTCGTCACGACCAAAGTGGCCGTAAGCCGCTGTAGGAAGGTAGATAGGGCGCTCTAAATCAAGCATTTGAATTAAGCCGTAAGGGCGCAGGTCAAAGTGTTCACGAATAAGCTCGATTAAACGGCTTTCTTCTAACTTGCTTGTACCAAACGTTTCAACGCTGATAGATGTAGGCTCTGCAACACCGATTGCGTAAGAAACTTGTAATTCACATTTATCAGCAAGGCCAGCCGCAACTACGTTTTTAGCAACGTAACGTGCAGCGTATGCAGCTGAGCGGTCAACTTTTGATGGATCTTTACCAGAGAAAGCACCACCACCGTGACGAGCCATACCACCGTATGTATCAACGATGATTTTACGACCTGTTAAACCGCAATCGCCCATTGGTCCGCCAATTACAAAGCGACCCGTTGGGTTAATGAAAAATTTAGTCGCGCTTGTAATAAGCTCTGCAGGAAGTACCGGCTTGATGATAGTCTCCATCACCGCTTCTACTAAATCTTTTTGCGAAATGTCTTCGCTGTGCTGAGTAGATAGTACTACTGCATCAATACCTACTGGCTTACCATTTTCGTATGCAAAAGTAACTTGAGATTTTGCATCTGGACGTAACCAGTTAAGCTCGCCGCTTTTACGTACTTGCGCTTGGCGCTGTACTAAACGGTGTGAGTAAGTAATTGGCGCAGGCATTAGTACTTCTGTTTCGTTACATGCGTAACCAAACATAAGACCTTGGTCGCCAGCACCTTGTTCTTCTGGGCTAGTACGGTCAACACCTTGGTTAATGTCAGGAGACTGTTTACCAATAGTGTTTAAAATTGCACATGAATCTGCATCGAAACCCATGTCTGAATGCGTGTAGCCAATTTCACGTACTGTTTTACGTGTAATTTCTTCAATATCAACCCATGCGCTAGTAGTGATTTCACCACCAACCATAACCATACCTGTTTTTACGTAAGTTTCGCACGCAACACGGGCATGAGAGTCTTGCTCTAGGATAGCATCAAGTACCGCATCAGAGATTTGATCGGCGATTTTATCCGGATGACCTTCAGAAACTGATTCAGAAGTAAATAAATGTTTTGCCATTGTATTTCTGCTCACAAATATTGCGCTTCACAAACGTCGGTATTAGCGCTAAAAAATTAAGGGGCGTATTTTATCGAAAACAAAACACCTTGCATAGTGTTTTTACGCCTAGACGTCTAAATAAAATTACTAATAACTTTTTGGTCTTAAAAAATATTCATAATGCCTCACTTTTATAGGGTTTTTAATTGCACACAGCCCCCACAATAAGTAAGAATGGTCGATATAAACAAACCCAAGTTACTTGGGTGCATAAACAAACACATAAATACCCGCGCAAATACACATAAAGGTAGGAGAATTCATGCCATCTCGCAAAGAACTTGCAAATGCTATTCGCGTCTTGTCAATGGACGCAGTACAAAAGGCCAAATCTGGTCACCCTGGAGCCCCTATGGGCATGGCTGATATCGCAGAAGTATTATGGCGCGATTATCTAAAACACAACCCAACAAATCCAGAGTGGGCTGACCGTGACAGATTTATTCTTTCAAACGGCCACGGTTCAATGCTTATCTATTCTCTATTGCATCTAAGTGGTTACGACTTACCACTGGACGAAATTAAAAACTTCCGTCAAATGCATTCTAAAACACCAGGTCACCCTGAATATGGCTATGCACCAGGAATCGAAACTACTACGGGTCCATTAGGTCAAGGGATCACAAATGCCGTAGGTATGGCAATTGCTGAAAAAGCGCTAGCTGCGCAGTTTAACCGTGAAGGTCACGATATTGTTGATCACTTTACCTATGCATTTATGGGCGATGGCTGCCTTATGGAAGGTATTTCTCATGAAGCTGGTTCACTTGCAGGCACATTAGGTCTGGGTAAACTTGTTGCATTTTGGGATGACAACGGCATTTCAATCGATGGTGAAGTAGAAGGTTGGTTTACAGATGACACGCCAGCTCGCTTTAAAGCATACGGTTGGCATGTAATTAGTGGTGTTGATGGCCACGACAGCGATGCTATAAGTGCTGCAATTGCAGAAGCTAAAAGTGTTACCGATAAACCATCACTAATTTGTTGTAAAACAATTATTGGTTACGGCTCACCTAATAAATCTGGTAGCCACGATTGTCACGGTGCACCACTAGGTGATGACGAAATAAAAGCGTCTCGCGAATTCTTAGGTTGGACTGGCGATGCGTTCGAAATTCCTGATGATATTTACGCACAATGGGATAGCAAAGAAAAAGGTCAACAGCTTGAATCAAGCTGGGACGAAAAATTTGCAGCATACGCAAAAGCATACCCAGAGCTTGCAGCTGAATATAAGCGTCGTATTAATAACGAACTGCCTGGCGATTGGGCTGAAAAATCTCAAGCGTACATTGAGCAATTACAAGCAAACCCTGCAAACCCAGCGTCTCGTAAAGCATCGCAAAATGCATTAAACGCATTTGGTCCGTTATTACCAGAATTTATGGGTGGCTCAGCCGATTTAGCAGGCTCAAACTTAACAATTTGGGATGGCTCTAAAGGTTTAACACACGACGATGCAAGCGGTAACTACATTTACTACGGTGTACGTGAGTTTGGTATGTCGGCAATTATGAATGGTATTGCCCTTCATAAAGGCTTTATTCCTTACGGTGCTACGTTCTTAATGTTTGTTGAATATGCAAAAAATGCCGTACGTATGGCTGCATTAATGAAGCAACCAAGCATTTTTGTATACACGCACGATTCAATCGGTTTAGGTGAAGATGGTCCAACTCACCAACCAGTAGAGCAAATTGCAAGCATGCGTTTAACGCCTAACTTATACAACTGGCGCCCCTGTGACCAAGTTGAGTCGGCAATTGCATGGCAACAAGCTATTGAGCGTAAAGACGGTCCTACATCGTTAATCTTTACTCGCCAAGGTCTTGAGCAACAAGCGCGTGACGCACAGCAATTAGCAGACGTTAAAAAGGGTGGTTACATCCTTAGCTGTGACGGCAACCCTGAGATTATTTTCATTGCAACGGGTTCTGAAGTGCAACTAGCACAAGATTCAGCAACTGAGCTACGCAGCCAAGGTAAAAAGGTACGTGTTGTATCTATGCCATGTACTGATGCCTTTGAAGATCAAAGCGCAGCATACAAAGAAAGCGTATTACCGGCATCTGTTACACGCCGCGTAGCAGTAGAAGCAGGTATTGCTGACTACTGGTACAAGTACGTAGGTCTAAATGGCGCAGTAGTAGGTATGACTACCTTTGGTGAGTCGGCACCTGCTGGTGAGCTGTTTGAGCACTTTGGCTTTACAGTGGCAAACATTGTAAGTAAAGCAAACGAGCTTTTTTAATCGCTTTGGTTAAATAAAGTAAGTAATTGAAAAACCCGCACATGTTGCGGGTTTTTTTATGCCCTTACATGAAGCAACTTCACCTTGAACAATGCTGCTTTCCTTGCAAGAAAGTAAGCTATCAGGCAAGGTAGTGCGATAAAATTTATAAATAAAAATCTTAAATTAATAGCAGGAGCTAAAAATGCCAAAGTTCGATAACGTAAGTGTAGTAAAAAAAGCCAATGTATATTTTGACGGAAAAGTGTCAAGCCGTACCGTTATTTTAGGTGATGGAGAAGCGAAAACTTTAGGCTTTATGCAACCTGGTGAGTTTGTTTTTGATACAAACCAAAAAGAATGCATGGAGCTTTTAGCTGGCCAATGGGATATTTTATTACCAGGGGCAAGTGAGTGGAAAACATTTAACGCGGGTGAATCGTTTAATGTTGATGCAAATGTAAGCTTTAAAGTAAAAGTATCTGATTTTGCTGACTACTGTTGTTCGTACACAGATTAATCAATACAGCTAGACGTCTGAAAGCCCATGCACTATGGGCTTTGCATAAACTTTGCACAACGCATGATTTAAATCACCAAAAACCGCAAATAAACCTCAAATATCCTCTTTTTTCCTTGTGTTAATCTAAATAGCCCCCAATACTATTTATGAGGTAACAAATAAAAGGATACCCTATGAAAATTAATCTTTCTGGTCACCATGTTGAAGTTACTGACTCTATTAGAGAGCACATCAACGAAAAATTTTCAAAAATCGAGAGCCACTTTCCATCGCTTATTGCACTCGATATTATTTTGTCTAAAGAGCATCATAAAATCCAAGCTGAAATTAGCACTAATTACGAAGGCACGCGCATATCGGTAAAAGGGGAAAACGAAGTTATGTACCCAGCCATTGCAAGCGCAGCTAAAAAACTCGATGCGGCACTAAAACATCGAAAAGGGCAGATAAAAGCAAACTTACACGAAAAGCCTGTTAGCACTACACCTGAAATCGCACACGAGATCATCCAAGAGATGGATCTTAAATAAAATTTAGTTCCAAAGTATTGTAAAAAGAGCCGTATGGCTCTTTTTTATTGCCTGTAATTTAGGTAAGTTATGCGTTCTTGCAGTTTATTAATCAAAAAAATTAATAAAAGCAGCGTATAACACACATATTTTGAGAAATTAATGCACACAACAAAAGCAGTATGGAAGTCTCGACTAGGTGCGCTTGGACCTGGAATACTCATGGCAACAGCCGCTATTGGCGGATCTCATCTAGTTGCCTCTACGCAAGCTGGAGCAATATTTGGTTGGCAACTATTTTGGCTTATCCTCGTTGTTAATGTTTTAAAATATCCGTTTTTTCGCTTTGGTATGGAATACACACTCGCGACTAAAAATAGCCTAGTGGAGGGCTATAAGAGTAAAGGCCCGTTTTATTTTTACAGTTTTATCGGTTTAAACATTGTAGCCGCTGTTGTTAATACCGCTGGCGTATTACTGCTTACCGCAAGCTTACTGCATTACGCCTTACCTGTGGTTATCGAAGTAACCTTACTTTGTTGGATGCTGCTGGGTGTATGTTTAGTTATATTACTACTTGGACACTTTAAAGCGCTAGATAACGTTGCCAAAGGCATTATGGGGCTGCTTACGCTCGCTACTTTGATTGCCCTTGCCATTGCATTTAGTAACGGCCCAATGGCACCTGCTGATTATGTGGGTCCTTCACCGTATGAACTTGCCATGCTTAGCTTTATGGTGGCTTTAATGGGCTGGATGCCAGCACCTATCGAAATATCTGCATTAAGTTCTTTATGGCTAAAAGAAAAACAAGCGCAGCAAACAGTTTCTAAAAGCCAAGGCTTGTTCGATTTTAACGTAGGTTACTGGCTTACAGCTGGCTTAGCCTTGGTATTTTTTAGCTTAGGTGTATTAGTACAGTACGGGCAAACCAGTAGTATAGAACTCGGCGGTGTCGCGTTTGCCAAGCAGCTTATTGATATGTACGCATTAACAATAGGCGAGTGGGCAAGGCCGCTTGTATCAGCAATCGCTTTTTTATGTATGTTTGGCACTACACTTACCGTGCTTGATGGCTACGCCCGTACGCTTAACGAATCTCATAAATTACTTGGCTTTGGGCAATCAAAACACAGCTTAAATATTTGGTTAATACTACAAGCTCTTGCCGGTATGGCCGTTATTTTATTTTTTAAATCAGCCCTTGGCCCCATGCTTACCTTTGCCATGACGCTTTCGTTTGTTACAACGCCTGTATTTGCATGGCTTAACTTTAGCCTTGTGCGCTCAGAGCCTGCTATAAAGCACAGCGTGCTATTACGTAGTTTAACGTGGTTAGGTTTAGTGTATTTAGTAGGCTTTGCTGTTGCGTTTGTAGTGTGGAAACTAGCATTCTAAATATAACCACTTACTTTAGTTAGGGTTTTAATTAAAGCCCTAAAGCATTAAATTCTAGGGTTAAACGAGGTATAAATGGATATTAGAACAGGCGAGCTTTCAAACCCACACGTTATAAAGTTACTACAAGCGCATCATAACGATATGCTAAAGCACTCACCCGTTGAGAGCGTACATGCACTTGATGTGAGTAAACTCACTCAGCCCGATATAACTTTTTATAGCTTATGGATTGATAATAATTTAGCGGGTGTTGGCGCTTTAAAAGCACTAAATACAACGTATGGCGAAATTAAATCAATGCGCACATCAAGCAACTATTTACGCCAAGGCATCGCTGCTAAATTGCTCACGCATATTATTGAGCAAGCAACTTTGCGAGGTTACAAAAAGTTAAGCTTAGAGACCGGCACGGCAAAGGCATTTTTGCCCGCACAAAAGCTTTACACTCAATTTGGTTTTAAAGAATGCGAACCATTTGGTGATTATGAGCTAGATCCGTACAGCTTGTTTATGAGTAAAGCGCTTTAAAAGTGAGTAAGGGATATAATGGTTTATAAAGTTGAACTTAAAGCTCCAACACTGGATGAATTTACTAACTTACGCGCACAAGCAAAGTGGCAAAACCCTGACGATAAAACATTAAAAGCAAGCATCGAAAATTCATTGTTTTGGGTTGCCGTATACGATACTGATAAGTTGATAGGTACTGGTAGAATAATCGGTGATGGCGCAATGTATTTTTATATTCAAGATGTAATTGTTGCGCCAAGCTATCAAAAACAAGGCATAGGTCATTTAGTTATGACCCACATTGAAGACTACCTAAGCAACACCTGCTCTAATGGCGCTACAATAGCTTTATTAAGTGCTCACGGTAAAGAAAGTTTTTATACACCATATGGTTATGTAAAGCGTGATGGCGATGTTTTAGGGCTCGGAATGTGTAAGTTTATTAGCAAGTAATAATAAATATTGCTGCATGATATCAAGATTATTAATATAACTTTCAAAGGTATGGCGCAATGAGCAAACGTGATTTATTTTCAGAATTAACTACAGCACTTGTGGACGCTAAAGCACATTCACAAGGAAAGCTTGCGTTACGTTCTCATAAGGTAAATGATATCAATGACCTTGCTATCTCATCGGATGAAATAGTAAATATTCAAGAAACATCCAGCTTACACCAGCAAGAACGCTCGAAAATTGGGAACAAGGACGCAGCGCACCAAATGGGCAAGCGATAACATTTTTAAAGCTTTTGCAGCGTCATCCTGAGACATTGAATCATATAGCTGAGTTGTAGGGCTTTATAAAACAACTCTAAGCAAGTGATTAAGGCTTTTCCCTGAATTACATATTTAAATTGCAAATTATTGTTTTATTCGCTAAGGAAAGTTTATGAGGGTATATAAATATCGCGGTGGGGAGTTTGAGAGGGATTTAGAGTCTCTCTCTGAGAATTACTTTTGGGCTCCTACGAGAACAAGCTTAAATGATCCATGTGAAGGGTTTTTTGAGGATCAAAATGTTAATTCTGAACTGGACACTTTTTTTAAAGTCTTTGCTAGAGGAGATAGTGGCACGGCTAACGCATTAGAGAATGTCAAAATAGTATTAAAGGAGCTATTAGGCTTTGTTGACAAGTCAGGTATATATTCTCTAAGTCAAACACCTCTAGATGAGTTGTTATGGGCACATTATGCATGTAACCATACTGGTTTTTGTGTTGAATATGATTTAGATAAATTAATGGAATACGAAAAAAATGACTATAGATACTTAGCTGTTAAATATGAAGACTCACCGCAAAAAATAAGCATTTCAGATATTGATACAAATGAACAGAATAAAATTTTACTAAAAATGCTGGGTACAAAGTCTAAAGCTTGGGGCTACGAAAAGGAAATAAGGGTAATTACATCAATTTCAGGGAAGCATAATTACGATTATCGTGCTGTAAAATCTATCTATTTTGGTTTGCGTATGTCTGATGAAGAAAAAAATGATTTAATGGAAAAGCTCAAAGGCCGAGGCATTAAATACAATCAAGTTGTATTAAAGTCTAAAAGCTATGACTTTTCGTTTGTCACTTTTAATGACCCTTATGAGAATGCAAACAAGTATAAATACTCAGTTGCTCCTATTGCTGACTATGCGATTACTCCTGAGTATGTCAATGAAAAATACAAACCTTTTATTAAGTACTTAACTAAAGCTGCAGAAATAGTCCGAAGAGAACCTGACTGTAATGAAGTTGAAATGGTTGAATTTAGTGATTCGAAAGGTGACCGAAAAAGTCCTGTGATATATGTTCAGTACAAACGAAAAGAAAACAGATACGTTAATCATTATTTATCCATTAAAGAAATAGAAGAACAATATAAAAAATTGACTGATATAGATGAATTTTCCAATTAAAAAGTTCATTAATAAGTTGATGGATAAAAATTGGAAAGCGTTGCCAAAGCCTATTCATGGCACTGAGCCGTCGTAAATCAACATTTAACTCAGCGGGTACATTCTGTTATCCATCAGCTGCTTTATAAAATCAATTGATTGATAAAGGGGTAAGTCGGGTTGTTTCTAGTTAATTTATTATTTTTGTCGGATGGCGTGGCTTTGCCACTTATTCGACCTACGTCAAAAGGTAGGTTGGTTAAGCCGAAGGCGCCACCCAACAGAGTTTCAGATACACGCCTAGAAGGTTAGCTGCAGGAACTGAACTGTCGTTAGTTCGCATCTAACTCAGCTCTTTTATCGCTCTACTTATTCCATCTAAGCTCAGCGCATACATGCGGTTGTTCATTAACTCTTTTATAAAGCCAATTGATTGATAGTACGGCCAGTGTTCAACGGGTTGTGGGTTGAGCCAG
>TARA_R110002126_G_scaffold146224_22_pt1 | contig 16086 bp, 15 predicted proteins | sample TARA_R110002126 | Tara Oceans TARA_R110002126 (sample SAMEA4397536) | marine metagenome | biome: Polar Biome; feature: [DCM] deep chlorophyll maximum layer (ENVO:01000326); material: water (ENVO:00002006), including particulate matter (ENVO:01000060) such as... | depth 30 m
CGTTTAATGAGCCATTTCTGCTGTGCCGATATGCCGGGCTCTGCCAAAACAGCAGAACAACTAACTTTGTTTCAACAACTTTGCATTGATAAAGCTGAGCAGCAAAGTCTGGCAAACAGTGCCGCGATTATTGGTGTGCCGCAAAGCCACGGCGATTGGGTGCGCCCCGGTTTAATGTTGCATGGTATTTCACCGCTGCCCAACCAGTATGGCCAGCAACACCAACTATTACCTGTTATGCGCCTGAGCAGCCGGCTGATTGCTATGCGCCAGGTGCACGCTGGCGAAACCGTAGGCTATGGCGGAAACTGGCAAGCTGAGGTTGCAACCTGGATTGGCGTCGTGGCAATTGGCTATGGTGATGGCTATCCACGCCATGCCGTCAATGGTACGCCGGTATGGCTGGCAGGTCGTGAAGTAGAGCTGGTGGGACGGGTCTCGATGGATATGATTACGGTTGATCTTGGTGCTGACCCGACAGAACGCGTAGGTGCTGAAGCGGTGTTATGGGGCCCGGAGCTGGCCATTGAACGGGTAGCCCGATGCGCGGCCACCATTCCTTATGAGCTACTATGTAATATTACACCGCGGGTTGATTATCAGTATTTAAATTACTGATAATCAATTTACTTATCAAAACTGACTTCGATATGCACTTTGCCAAACTCTGAGTCGAACGGCATTAATATGGTGGGGCCTTCACATTTGTGGGTAATGGTGTGAGCCTTGCCTGATACCACTATTGGCGTGGCCATTGAAAACTCGTAGCCTTTGTCTCCCAAAATACGCTTGGCGCCACCGGTAACCATATTGGTTATTTCACCGACCATATCAGTAACGTCAGCATCAATCTTTTTAGGTTTTTCGCCTAGCATCCTATACATGACTTCCAGCGCTAACCCTTCTTCAAAACTGACTGAAAACGAGCCTTTAATATCAGTGCCAACCATACCAATCAACCCTGACACGTCACCCCTGGCCACCTCGTCTTTCTTTATCCGGGGTTGACCCGGCACGATAGTGGTATTAGCCATCGTCGCTAAGACATTAACCAGTGAAGAGAGAAATGGATTTATATACTCAACATTCATGAAGCGCGCCTATAAGTTGTACGTTGGAAATTGCCTGTATGCTATTTTAAGACTAGGAGTAATTAGCTGATCCTACAAGCCAGCTTAGGGCTTTCAATTTATTTATGCAACTTGCTGGCATTTATGACAAAAACCATGGGCTTCTATAGTCTGATGCTTAATTTTAAAACCTTGTGCCGCCGCCAGTGTGCTGAATTCTTGTTGTAACACCGCAGAATGCAATTCACATACGCTGCCACAACTGTCACAGATCAGCAGTTGGGCCGGGTGGTGGTGGCCAAAATGATGACACAGCATAAAAGCGTTACTGGATTCAATTTTATGAATAAACCCCTGCTCGGTTAAAAACTCCAGCGCGCGGTATATCGTGGCAGGTTTTGCAGCCGGCTCGGTTTGCTTCAGTTGCTCCAGCAGATCGTATGCCCCCATGCCGCCATCTGTTTCAGCCATCAGCCGGAAAACTTTTTCTCTGATTGACGTAAAGCGGGCACCATTGCTATCGCAAATTGCTTTCGCCCGGGTTACCAATGATTCTGTTGACATACCTTTCTCTTCTCCTGACAGCAACCGCTGGCAGTGTAGCATATTGCTAATTAAGTGCCACGCCTGCCGGGGGCTGAAAGTTGCCGGATAACGCGTTAATCCGGCGCTATTTGTTGTACAATATGCCGCTTTATAATATAGCGCTGACAACAGGTACGCGACTTTTGGCGATGAAACTTATGGATCACAAATTCTCTGTAGCCCCGATGCTGGATTGGACAGGTTGATTTTATAAAATAATGATTTTAAATGGTTTTATTTTTTTAAATCGTTTTCGGGTGCAATTTGGGTGCACCTCGAAAGCTTTTACAAAAGAAAACGGATGCCAGAAACATTGATTAATAGGCTTTATCTTTAATAGTTATTCTATCTCATCCGACCAGTTGTTTTTCGCTTTACAATTAGGCGACGATTGACGATTATACTCAAACAGCTCAGCACGGTGCGTACTCAAATTTTTAGCGAGTACCCACGGTCCTGAGCTTTTTAGTTTTAAGGATAAAATGAATAAAAAAATCGCGTTCTTTATTGATGGTGGGTATTTCAAACGGAGAATTGATTTTTTTCACCGTAAATTTTTTGATGTTGTCGCAAATCCCATTACACCTAAGGTACTTCAGGCTGTTTTGTATAAGCTTGTTAGTCGGCATAAAAATGACCTTGAACGTGCCGACACTTATCGTATTTACTACTACGACGCCCCTCCTTTTGATGAACAATTTCGTGAGCCAGTTCCGCAACAGCCTGGTCAATCACCTCGTACAAGAAATTTTAAAACAGATCCGAAAGTGATGTTCCAGAAAGAATTTCATTCCGAGCTTCAAGCGTCTCGCAAACTTGCTCTTCGTATGGGGAAGTTAGCAAACAGCAAACGTTGGATTTTGACAGATGACGCTCAAAGCAAGTTATTAGCAAAAGAGATCCAGATCGATGATTTACTTCCTAAAGATTTTTATCTTGATGTAAAACAAAAAGGTGTTGATACCAGAATCGGCATAGATATAACGACGGTAACCTTACGTAAGTTTGCAGATACCATTGTGCTAATGGCCAGTGACGCTGATTTTGTTCCCGCAGCAAAATTAGCTCGAACTCATGGCATGGATGTAGTGCTTGATCCGTTATATGGAAATGTTGATAAAGATTTGGAATGTCATGTAGACGGCAAGAACTCCTACGATATTGTAGCTGTTCTAAAAGACAGTCTTCGTTGTGAGCCATTAGTTCGACCAAAATGGTGGACGAGATAAACCATAATTGTTTTATTTTTAGGTAGTCGATTTTATCTTTGATAAAGAGGCGGGCCCTGTAACTGAAACAGGACTAGTCCGAATACTTTCTATAAATCACGCAGCGAACTGAAACTTTCCCCAGTTACATTTTGCTTCAGCAGTAATTTTATCTATAAAGTTAGCAAGATCCTGTATATGAACTACATACGGAGACTTTTGGCTATTTGTTAAGCGTATAGTTGGAAATGGTAATTCGAAATTACTGGCCTTTCGTTTTGCAGTAGCAATACTCAACCCCAAAATTTGCTCAGCTATAAGCTCAATCGGGATAAGTGGATTTGTTCCGTAAGTCGCTGTAAGTAAATTTAGAGTGATTGGGTTTGTAGATGAAGTTTGTTTTTTATTCATTATTTTTCTCCCGTGATTATTTTTTAGAAAACCAATCAGAGAAGAAATTAAATTTTTCGCTAAGCTAAAACTCTTCAACTCACTCTGATTGGAATTCCTGCTATAGAGAAGAAAACCTTTAGAAAAAATTTATTTTTCTCAGAGTGTTTAGCTTCTTTCATATTAATTTCCAATTTCGTCAGCAATCCTGACAATTAATAATTTATCAAAATAAAAGTAAAAAGTAAATATATATTTTTATAAATTTAAAAATAAAAATATATATTATTAATTTTGTAAAAAAATAACTATGAAAAATTCCATTTTCAGTCAATGGCTTAGGCTTTTATAGTCTTGACAATTTTCATTTTGCATTACATAAGTGATTGAAAAATAAAGAAAAACATGTTGACAAGTTTTGTTGTGGTTGATAAGATGTAAACAAGTTGAGCAATTTAATGAAGTGAATTGGCTGTCAGTTCACATAACAGATAAGGAGTTCAATGGAATAAAACTTGTTTAAAAAAGGAGAAAACTATGACTATAAAACAAGAGGTTATTAATGATTTACTAGATCAATTTACAACTGTGGACACTGGTGAAGATAAACGTGGGGTAATTCATATCCTAAAATCCGAAGCCAGCAACTCTGAGCTTCACGATTTTATTCGTGACATTCACGAGGGAATGCTTCCAGACGATTTTAAATATCGTATTGTCCATGAAGCGCTTGAAGCTATTAGTGAGCAGGACGAACTCGATTATCCCGCAATTGAAGCCGATATTTATACCCACGATTTAATTCAGTGGTCGCAAAACCTTTCTCGCCACGATTACATAAATACTGTACTTAATGACGCCATTCTTTACGGCAGAGAATTAAACTTCGCAGATTTATTAAGACAGAGCCAGCAACTTGAAATCGATATGATCATCAATGAGGTCTATTCGTTCGTTGAAGAACGTATTGCTGAGTCAGAAAACGCTTACGACGATGAGTTGGAGGCGTGATAATGGAAAACTTCACAACAGAATATTTAAAAAAAGCCCTGTTATTTGGACGTTCAAGTCTACTGAATGGCAAAAAAGTAAATTTTAACTTCAAGGATACCTCGATTGAGCCGCCATTAAAGCTTAATCCTGCCAGATTTTTAGTGATCCAGGAGTTGTTAAGCAATGACGGCTATAAATCCGTACTGACGCCGTTATTTGTCGACTTTGATTTGCAAACAGCCAGAATGATGTTGGCTACCCTGATCGTTCTAAACGAGAACTTTATTGCTGGAACGCCTTTATACATTTTTGACGAAGATAAGCCATACACCTGTCGCCACTTTGTTGGCATTCAAATCTATGGTGAACCGTTGCGTAAGGCTTGCAGCAGACTGCATTCCGCTATATTACAGGGAGATGATTTTCCGGAGTCTGATATTAGAGAGTTCGAACGAATTCGTCTGGAATTAAGCCAGTTTTTTAGTATGACGCCGATTTCAGAGCAAAACCCACCGTCGACAGAAGGGGATTGCGAATGAAAAAAGGTATTACGATAAAATTTGAACCAAGCGAGTTAGAGGCGATTAAAGCCTCTGCAGCTGAAAAGCAAACTACTATTTCGGCTTATATGCGCGAGAGCTTTTTCCGAGACCAAGACAACCTCTTTACAATTCGTTGTCTTAATAGCCGAATTGACCAGCTTGAGAAAAAGCTGGATCACTTTGTCGACTACCATCGCAAAGCAGATAGAGCCCTAGCTCAGCTTCTAAAAGAAATTATCGCCCTTCAGAAGGAGGGTGGTCTATGAAAAAACGCAGTATTTTTTCCAACAGCCTGTTTCCAAAATCAGCCGCTCCGACGGATAAAATCGTTAATCTACCTGTTTATGTCTTTTTAATGTTGTGCATTATCGTCATAACAATGACAGGAATATTGACCAGTTTCTGTCTGATTTTTCCAGAGCAATACAGTTACCGATTTATCAAAGGATTGACTCTAAATACGTTAAGTAATTGGTGGTCAGGCACTACAGAGAAAAACTGGTTGGACTGGTATTACTTTTATAGCGCTGAGGATTTCGTTGTAACCAACGGTTCTATCGCTGTGGCAAGTATGTCGCTGCTGATTATCACGGTGATAACTGGTCGCTGGTTATTTTATAAAATGGCAACGGATAGCCTGTTACACGTTCGTGGCTCAGTGTTGCTCGAAGGCAAGAGTGCAACCAAAGCGCTCAGACGTTTTTTTAAACCAGAATATGCTTTTTCAGGAAAAGGATTGAAAATTCACCCTGATTTAGAGATAGCGAAAAATAGAGAGAATCAAAATTTCTTGATAGTTGGTGCAGTTGGCAGCGGCAAAACGCAGTATCTGCTTCCATTAATTCAGCAGGTGGTGCAAAGCAAAACCAAGAAATCGATCATTTTCGATTTCAAAGGCGATTTTACAGAGTATTTTTTAAACCATTCCGGTGTTGCATTAATTGCACCTTGGGACAAGCGCTCATTGGTATGGGATTTAAAAGCAGATATTAAAACCGTTCAAGACGCACAGTTATTTGCAGAAGCGCTTATTCCAGACAGTAAAAGTTCAGCTGATCCTATGTGGATTATGGGGAGCCGTTCTATATTGGCCGGTATTGTGTTCACTGCGATTGCAACTGAGCCAGGGACGTGGGGCTGGCATACGCTTACCAAGCTGCTTTCTGCTGACGCCGAAACGCTCAGAAAACATTTCTTACAACACTATCCCCGTGCAGTAAATCTGGTAGAGAAAGGCTCTAAAACAACCTCGTCGTTTCTACAAACCCTTCAAAGTTACTGCCAGCCGATTTTTAACTTCGCGGAGTTAGCAGAAGAAGGGCAGCTGTTTTCAATTAAAGCGTGGATCAAGGACGACGAATCAGCCATCAGGCATTTGATTTTACAAAATTCCACGGAATTTGCGCCGCTTGCTAAAGCGTCAGTCGAGCTTATGCTTTACTTTGCGACCCGCTATTTACTCGCATTGCCAGATAGCAGTTCGCGCGAAATTTATCTCTTTTTAGACGAAGCGGCACACTTACATTTCACGAAGCTACCGGAATTACTCTCAACCGGACGCAGTAAAGGCATAAAAATGTGTATCGGGGTTCAAGATTTAGGGTTATTGACCAGCCGCTTTTCTGAGAACGAAGTGAACGCTATGGCATCCATGATAGGCACTCTGGTGGTATTTCGTCTTTCGGCTTTGGGTGGTGCCGCAGAAAAAACGGCAAACGGATTAGGTAAGCGTGTTGTTGAACGTCGTGATCTTAATCTTAACTCTGCGAATGAAGCCAGTGCGTCTTGGCATCAGATTGAGGTGCCCGTTGTCTATCCAGCGGACATTGCCAATTTACCGCAAGCAAGCAAATTTGGGGTGGTAGGGTATCTCTCAATTGCCGGAACTGAAATTGTCGCAAAACTACGCTGGCCTTTAACAAGGCTTAAAAAGCAAGCCGCAGCGACAGAACTTAAAGACGCTGCCATACCAACACCTATTGGTGAACAGACTCACCCGCTTCCAAGCACTGACCAGACCCAACGATTAAACATGGCACTCAGCGAGCTTGATTCTGTAATTAAAGAGGGGGACTGAGTTATGTTAAGCATCCAGACCCTTGGAAAAGTGACTAAAGAAAAAGTCGCGTATTACACCGAGTTGGCTGCGACAGGATACTATACCGAAGCAGAAGAGCCTGCCGGTCAGTATTTTGGCAAGTTAGCAAGCGTGTTAAACCTCGATAAAAAAACGGTTACGCAAGAAGATTTACAGGAACTGGCAAAAGGCTTTGATACCAAAGGTCAGGCGCTAGTGGCGAATGCGGGTGAAGAGCACCGTATGGGTATGGATTTAACATTCAGTGCCCCGAAAAGTGTGTCAGTCTGCTTTGGTCTTGCCGGTGCAGATCTTCGAGTTGCCATTCAAGCTGCCCACGAAAACGCGGTAAAAGCCGCGCTGACCTATGCAGAGCAGCATTTTATTCAGGTCAGGCAAGGTTTTGAGGACAATAAACAACGCCGCATCGTGACCACAGGCAACGCACTTTTTGCGTTATTCGAGCATGGTAGCAGTAGAAGTAATGACCCATTGCTACATACGCACGCGCTGCTGCTTAACTTTTCACAGGTTGCCAATGGCGAATTTCGCTGTTTAGAATCGCCAGAATTGTTTAACCATAAGAAAGCGCTAGGGGCTTTGTATCGCTGTGAACTTGCCCATCAACTCGAAAAACTGGGTTTTGAAACCGAGCCAGACGACGAGTTTTTTAAACTCGCGGTAACGCCTCACAAATTATGCAAACTCTTCAGTAAACGTAGTAACGAGATCAAGGAATTATTGGACGAGTCCGGTTTTGGACGTGCCAATGCCAAACTCAAACAACATGCAACCTTATTTACGCGCCAGAAAAAATCGCATATTTCACGCGAAACGCTTTACCAGAACTGGTCAGTCGAAGCAGAGCAGGTTAACCAATGGAAACCTGAGCAGAGTTTAAAGGCTCACATTGAGCCACGACAAATCGACAAAACCGCCTTTTTAGAGAGCCTGACGGAAAAGCAATCGCTGTTTACCTATCCTGACTTACTGGAAAACGTGTTTATTTACTTCCAGCATTCTGGCTTGCCAAGCTGTGAGGCTGAGGCGTTTGCAAAAAATATTCTTGAAAGTGACGAGATCAGACAAATTAATCACCCGCAAGCTGGACTTTGTTACACCACAGAGCATCAGTATCAGCTGGAAATGAATTTCTACAAAAATATCATCGCTTATGCTGCTCAAACAGGCTTTGCACCGACATTTATTGATACCGACAATGCTTTGGCAATGCACAGTTTAAATGACGAGCAGCAAGTGGCTTTTAACCAAATTTGTCGAAGCTATAGTAATGTTGCGTTACTCAATGGTGCACCTGGCACAGGAAAAAGTTATTTACTCAAAGCGGTTAAAGCAGCGTATCAAGCGTCAAAATACAGCGTGATTGGATGCGCGTTAGCGGCCAGTGCAGCAGAGGAATTAGAAAAAAGCAGCGGCATTAACTCACAAACCATTGATAGCTTGCTGATAGAGCTTGAAACAGGTCGAAAATTACTTAAACGAAATTCCGTCATTATTATCGACGAGGCGGGTATGTGTGGTGTAAAAAAGCTCAGCAAGCTCTATCAGTTCGCCCAGCAGTCAAACTCCAAATTAATCTTAGTCGGCGACCACAACCAACTTTCACCCATCGAAAGTGGCCTTGCCTTTTCAAACCTGATTAATACGTTACCAGTATCTTTTTTAAATGACATACAGCGTCAGAAAGCCAAACGTGACCGTGACAATGTTCGTTTGATTGAACAGGGAAAATCAGCCAAAGTGCTAATGGATTTGAAGTCTCGTGGTTTATTAACCTTCGACACTGACAAAACCCGCTGCAAATTCAAGCTGGTTGACGACTGGTTCAAGCTCAGCAACGGCAACATTCATAACTCACTTATTTTAGCATCCACAAAATATGACGTTGCAGACTTAAACCTGATCGCGCGCGCGAAGCTGCTCGACGCCGGAAAATTAAGCCCTGTTAGCGCACAAATGATAAACCACGAAAACGAGGAACTCACAATTGCTGAGGGGGAGCGTATTATGTTTCGCTCTAATAGCAGAAAGCTGGACGTTAAAAACGGTTCGACGGGGATCGTAACAGAAGTTAGCCAACATCGTAGAACGAGGCATTTAACACTTACGGTATTATTGGATAACGGCAAGCGGGTTGAAGTCAACACGGCTGATTACGATGCCCTTAAGTATGGCTATGCGTTGTCCATACATAAGTCACAAGGAAAAACGGTCGATAATACCTTTGTCTGGCTCAACGAAAGGTTTCTCAACAAAGAGCTAAATTACGTGCAAATGTCCCGTGCGCGATTTGATAGTAGAGTTTACGGTGGTTCAGCACTTGAACAGGAATTGGACTACTGGAACATCATTGCTGACAAAGGGTGTGACAACAGGAAAAAAGCTGATCTTGTGCCTGTATTAAACAAACAACACGGAGAAAGTCAGATTCCAGAAAATCTGTTTTAGTCACGTAAGAAGAGCAGGCTTAATCTTAATCACATAGCCTGCTCTTCTTCCTAGTTATTTGCTTTTTTATTCGCTATGTCTTTCTTCATTTGTTCGGTTAGATCAATAAGCAGTGCTTCTACAATGTCGTGAATTTTGTAGGGATCACACTCAGCTTCCTTGTGTTCCGCTTTAGTCTTCATAAACTCTGTATAAATGTCGTTCTCAATTTTAGCGCTAAATGTCGATTTTTGACTATTTGCACTTCGTTCTTTGAATTTTGAAAAATCCATAAAATTACTCCAAAAATAAATTTAATAAAAAATTTAATAAATAATTAAATTATATATTGACAAATATATTATCATTTTGATATTATGATTGCAACTTAAGAGAAGCGGATACAGAAATGAAAATCCAAAGTAGTAAAGAGTCTTAAAATTCAGTTTTTCTGTTTTTTTTGGCTCTATCAACAGAGCCAAAGGAAACGCCTTCCTAGCAGATTTCTCTGCGTCAGATACGTTCCTATTGGTTTTATGAAAATCTGGCATTGCCATTTTTTCACCAAATTTAATTCAAATTCATGGATTAAATGGTTCATTAAACTAACTATATGAGGAACGGAAAATGAAAAACGAAATATTAGAAATAACTCAAGAAGAATTTGCCAATTATGTTGAAACCTACCGTAGAGCATATGACGTATCGCAAAATCGAGTCGAGCACATAAAGCTAAAAAGAGGGATAGAGAAAAGTTTAAAAGTTGACCCTCGCATCACGGACACTTTTAATGAATATGAGTTATCGCTTAATCTTAGCTACGACCAAACCGGTGAAGAGTTAGATCCACGACCAAATTGGGCTTACTGGTTTGTGTCCAAAGCGATTGACCACAAAGTTAATATCTCGGAAATTAACGATTTCTTCAAACGTTTGCAGGTCGATATTGTGTTAAAGCGTGAACTAACACCTAAGATTTTTTCTGTTTTTAGTCACGGTAGAACGATTGGAACAGTTCATGCTAGCAATCGCGGTACACGAATTAATGTTGAATGTACTTGTGGGTGTGCGCTATGTGTAACTTACTAATGTTAAATGAGAAAACAGCAATATTTACTGACCATGCTTTTTTAATCAATGGACAACCGATAATCTTAGGTGTGGTTCTGGAGCCAAAGATTTACTTCGAGGAGAAAAGGGTTGAACATTCAGTGAGAGAGTTTCGGGCATACCGTTACGTTAATGAGCGTTTTCGCTTTGCCTTTAAACTACCTATTGAGCAGGGCATTGAGCTTTTTGATAAAAAAACCGGTTTTGTTGTAAACTAAACCATATCCTTAAAACGTGTTCAGAGGATTGCAACATGAACTCGTATCAAGAATAAGAGCAGCTTACGCAAATAAGCTGCTTTTCTATTTCTCATCCCAAATTAAATTGACACTGATGCTAATCACGACGCTAGCTTTGATTGTCTTTCCTGTTTTAGAAAAAAATAGTCCATTAAACCGATCCCGTTATATTAATATTAAACCCTGTTTGTTAGGATGAAACCCTGTAAAGCAAATACGTGTGTCTGCCAAATTGATTAATCAATACTCAAGTGGAGCCCCTTGTGGAAGATAGATGGTTGTCAGTTGATGAAATCGCCGACTATTTGGGTGTTAAGAGAGACACCGTTTACAAGTGGATCAGTGAAAGAGATTTGCCAGCACACAAGATTGGTCGGCTTTGGAAGTTTAAAAAGGCCGAGGTTGATACTTGGGTGCGAGAAGGTAAAGCAGGATAAGCCTGCAAGAAAGAACTAAAATACTAAGGAGTAGTTGAATGAAGTCTGTGCGTAATGCTTGCCAGTTGCAGCCGAAGGCTTTGGAAATTAACGTCGGAGATCAAATCGAACAACTTGATCAGATTATTAGTGGTACAAACGGCCAAGAGTATTTCAAAAAAACCTTCATTACCGATGGTTTCAAGACTTTGTTATCAAAAGGTATTGCAAGGTTAGCAGGTAAATCTAACGATACAGTCTTCCATCTAAAACAAGCAATGGGCGGTGGTAAAACACACTTAATGGTAGGTTTTGGATTGCTTGCAAAAGATGCTCAACTCCGCCATAGCCATTTGGGTACTTTACCTTACCAAGCCGATTTTGACTCTGCTAAAATATCAGCATTTAATGGCCGGAATAATCCTCATACGTATTTTTGGGGAGAAATAGCGCGACAGCTTGGTAAAGAGGGCGTTTTTCGTGAGTTTTGGGAGTCTGGTGCTAAAGCGCCTGACGAGCAAGCTTGGTTAACCTTGTTTGAAGGTGAACAGCCTATTCTAATTCTGTTAGACGAAATGCCACCATACTTTCATTATTACAGTACACAGGTATTGGGGCATGGAACTGTTGCTGACGTTGTGACCAGGGCATTTTCGAATATGCTCACCGCTGCTCAAAAAAAGAAAAATGTATGTATTGTAGTTTCAGATCTTGAGGCTGCTTACGACACCGGTGGAAAGCTTATTCAACGCGCATTAGATGATGCGACTCAGGAGCTAGGGCGCGCAGAAGTTTCGATTACGCCAGTCAATCTCGAATCAAACGAGATTTATCAAATCCTGCGTAAGCGACTTTTCCTTTCACTACCAGAACCAAGTGAAGTGTCACAAATCGCATCTGTTTATGCAGCACGTCTAGCCGAAGCTGCTAGAGCAAAAACAGTCGAGCGTAGCGCTGAAGCATTAGCTAATGATATTGAATCTACTTATCCATTCCATCCGAGTTTTAAGAGTATCGTTGCTTTATTCAAAGAAAACGAAAAGTTTAAGCAAACACGTGGTTTGATGGAACTTGTATCACGCTTACTGAGATCGGTATGGGAAAGCAGTGAAGAAGTTTATCTGATAGGCGCTCAACACTTCGATCTGTCTATTCACGATGTGAGGGAAAAATTAGCTGAAATCTCTGAAATGCGAGACGTTATTTCACGAGACTTATGGGATTCAACTGACAGCGCACACGCACAAATTATTGATTTGAACTCTGGTAATCATTACGCAAAACAAGTTGGTACTTTACTTTTGACCGCTAGTTTATCTACCGCAGTAAACTCAGTGAAGGGTTTAACAGAGAGTGAAATGCTTGAATGCTTGATTGATCCTAACCATCAAGCCAGTGATTACAGGGCAGCATTTGCTGAGCTTACCAAAGCAGCATGGTATCTCCACCAAACACAGGAGGGACGTAACTATTTCAGCCATCAGGAAAACCTGACTAAAAAGCTACAAGGCTATGCTGATAAGGCACCACAAAATAAAGTCGAGGAGCTAATTCGTCACCGTTTAGAGGAAATGTACCGACCAGTTACAAAAGAAGCTTATGAGCGAGTATTGCCCTTACCTGAAATGGATGATGCTGAAGCTGCTTTAAAATCAGGGCGGGCGTTACTGATTATAAGCCCTGATGGTAAAAATCCTCCAGGAGTGGTAGCTAATTTTTTCAGAAGTTTAATTAATAAAAATAACATCTTAGTTTTAACTGGTGACAAGTCATCTATCGCAAGTATTGAAAAAGCAGCTCGTCATGTTTATGCAGTTACAAAAGCAGATAACGAAATTCCTGCGTCACACCCTCAGCGTAAAGAGCTTGATGAAAAGAAAGCTCAATACGAACAGGATTTTCAAATTACTGTTTTGACAGTATTTGATAAAGTCTTGTTCCCTGGCAATAGTGTGGGTCAAGATACATTACGCTCAAAGGCCTTGGATAGTACCTATCCCTCAAACGAGGCATATAATGGTGAGAGGCAAATCGTAAAAACATTAACCTCAGATCCAATCAAACTTTATACGCAAATTACAGAAAATTTTGATGCGTTGCGCGCTCGTGCGGAATCATTGCTATTTGGCTCGCAAGACGAAGTAAGAAAAACAGACTTGCTTGATAAAATGAAGCAAAAAACTCAGATGCCTTGGGTTCCCAGTCGTGGTTTCGATCAGCTTGCGATTGAAGCGTATCAACGCGGTATTTGGGAAGATTTAGGTAATGGGTATATCACCAAAAAACCAAAACCAAAAAATACTGAAGTAATCATTACCGAGGATTCTTCACCAGACGATGCTGGTACAGTTAGGTTGAAAATTGATGTGGTAAATGCGGGGAACAGTGCTCGAATTCATTACGCAGAAGATGCACAAGTTTCAGAGAAAAGCCCCGTTCTTAGTGAAAGCGTGTTGGCAACAAAAGCACTTCGAGTTCAGTTTCTGGCAGTTGACCCAACTGGTAAAAATATCACAGGGAGCCCAACAACTTGGAATAACCACCTTACACTACGAAATCATTTCGATCCGGTTACACGGAAGGTTGAATTGTTTGTTGCTCCTAAAGGAACGATCAAATATACGCTTGATGGTTCAGAGGCCAGAAATGGTGAAATTTACAGTGCAGCAATTCAGTTAAGCGACAAAGAAACGACAGTTTATGTTTTTGCAGAGTGTGAGGGTTTGGAAGAAAAACGACATTTTGCTTTTGCTGCTGCAGGTGTTAAAGATATCCCAATGGTTAAGGAAAAGCCTGCTATTTTGTACAGCCCGTCTCCAAAAAGGTTAGATAGCTCAACAAAAACCTATGAAGGACTTAAATTAGCCAAAGAGAAAAATATTGAGTTCGAACAAGTGAGCTTAAATTTAGGTTCTGCTCCTAAGGTAATTTATTTATCTTTAGGGGAGATGCGAATTAATGCTGAATTTATTGAAAAAACGTTGCTACATTTCCAGTCGATTTTGAGCCCAGATGTTCCCGTTGTTATGTCCTTTAAGAAGGTATACACGAAGACCGGCCACGATTTAGAGCAATTTACAAAACAGTTGGGAATTGAAATTGGACACGGTGAAGTGGAGCAATCATGAGTAAAACCGTCGATTTTGGTGCCCCTACCGAGTTTGGTATGCACCACTTTTATGTGGAGATACCTTCTAGCCCAAGAGATGCTGTTATTCTTTGTGAGGATTACGGTTTTGATGGCGATAAGTCTCAGCGTGAAACGGTAGAGCGGCGTTTGGTTCTTGCACGTGAGCTATGGACTCAAATCCGTGATGATGCTCGTCGCGATTTCAATGCTCGTTTAAAAGTAAAAAAACTCAGTACGGGCACATGGACAACCGGTAGAGTGAAGTTAGATCGCTTTTTAGGTCGCGAATTATGCGTTCTCGGATGGGCTGCTGAACACGCGGCTCCCGAAGAATGTGCTGTGATTTGTCAAAAATGGCTTGCTATGCGCCCCGAAGAACGTTGGTGGTTATACAGCAAGACAGCGGCTGAGGCCGCTCGCGACGATCAGACTCAACGAGGTTGGCGCAAGGCGCTGTACTGTGCACTGTCAGACGGCACTAATGTAAAACTTGAAGCGAAAAAAACACCAAAAAGTAAAAAGGTGCTGCAAGAGCAAGCACCACAAGTGTTGTTTGATTTTATGGAAAGAGGAGATATTTAATGGCACTACAACCGTTTGAGTGGAGAGAACGACCAGCCTTGATTGAACATCTCTTTCCAGTTCAAAAAATTTCTTCAGAAAGCTTTAAAGAACAAAGTGCAGTTCAAAGCAAAACATTAGTTGCGTTGGGTAGCTATTGGAAAGGCCGAAAGCCACTAGTTCTAAATAAAGCCTGCATTTTAGGTGCTCTACTTCCAGCTACAGATAATCGGCTTAAAGATTTAGAAATCTTTGAGCTTCTGATGGGTATGAGCTCCGAAGCAATGAAAATTCGAATTGAAGAAAATTTGCCTGTTTCTAAACGTGAAAGTGTTGCCGAGTTTTTAGAGCAGCCTTTTAATGAACAGGTTCGCGCTGGTAAGCGGGCTGAAGAAATTGGTGATTCTCTATATTCAATGATTTGGGGTCGAGTAAACTCTTACTTAGGTACATCTGCGAATTCTATTCCGAGTTTAGTAGAAGAAATGGGCATTGCCCGTTATGGACATAAGCCTAAGGTAGCTGATGTTTTTGCAGGTTCAGGACAAATTCCTTTCGAAGCTGCTCGTTTGGGGTGTGATGTTTATGCATCAGATTTGAATCCGATTGCATGTTTGTTGACATGGGGTAGCTTCAATATCGTTGGCGCAACTGCGGATAAGTTGACCAGATTGCGAGCTGCCCAATTTAAGTTGGTAGAAAGAGTTAAACGAAAAATAGATGAACTGGGAGTTGAAACTGACGGAAAAGGTTGGCGTTCCAAAGCATATCTATACTGCGTAGAGGTTATTTGTCCGGAGAGTGGTTGGGCAGTTCCGGTTCTTCCAACGCTAATCGTTAGTGCCAGTAAGTTTGTAGTAGTTAGTTTAATCCCTGATGTAGCAAGAAAACGATATGATATTGAAGTCATATATTGTAAAAATAAAAATGAAATGGAGGTTCTGGACAAGCCAACTTTCGATAGTGGTTATTTGATTCATGCTCCAATTTCTGGTCAAGAATACAGAGTCAAGATAAGTACTATTCGAGGAGATGTCCGCGCAGGGAGGACCTCAACTTCTGCGATACGGAAATGGGAGAAATTCGATTTTCAACCGAGACCAACAGACGTTTTTCAAGAGAGACTTTACTGCATTCAGTGGGAAAATGCAGTTTCTGGTAGTTCTCGATTTGAAACAGAATTTCGCTCTGTTTCAAAGGAAGATATTGAAAGAGAAATAAAAGTAGCGGAATACATTTCGGAACACTTTCATGAATGGCAAGAAAGTGGTTTCATTCCGGATATGGTGATTGAGGCTGGCGATAAAACTGACGAAC
>TARA_R110002126_G_scaffold246903_1_pt1 | contig 16079 bp, 8 predicted proteins | sample TARA_R110002126 | Tara Oceans TARA_R110002126 (sample SAMEA4397536) | marine metagenome | biome: Polar Biome; feature: [DCM] deep chlorophyll maximum layer (ENVO:01000326); material: water (ENVO:00002006), including particulate matter (ENVO:01000060) such as... | depth 30 m
TGTTAATCCAGCTACAGGTTTATTTGAGTATGGTAAAGGTGGTGGTGGTGCGCCCCCTCCTACTGAATCTAAATCTTATTCCTCAGATTTACCAGAATATGCTCAGCCTTTCTATGAAGAGTTGATGAAACAAACAGGTAAAGAAATTTATCAAACAGATAGCGCAGGCAAAGTTACAGGAGTTAAAGCTAACCCCGCTTATAGTGGTGATAGACTAGCAGGTTTTACTGACGACCAAACAACAGTACAAGCTGGTATACGAGGACTAAATGCAAGACCTGAATTTGAAGAGTCTATTACTTCTACTGATACATTAATGGGTTATGGTACAGATGCTGCTCGAACTGGATTAACCGCAGCAAGCGGTTATGTTCCCGGAGCTGTAGCAGATTTAGGTATAGATGCACCAGGTACATTTGATGCAACTGCGGCTTCTACATATATGAGTCCTTATGGAACTAATGTTACCGATATGGCTAAAGCAGAAGCTAGACGTGATGCAGCTATTGCCGCGTCGGGCAGAGCAATGGGTTCTATAGGTCGAGGTACTTTTGGTGGTGGACGACAGGCATTAAGGGAAGGGCAAGCTGGTAGAGATTTAGAAACACAGTTAGCTAAGATTGGATACCAAGGTGACAAAGATGCATACCAAAATGCTCAAACTCAATTTGAAAGAGATAGAGCTGCGGGTATGACAGTGGACCAACAAAATTTACAAGCAGATATATCAGGAAGACAATTAACGCAACAAGGCGACCAGTTTGGTGCCGGACTACAAAAAGATTTAGGCCTAGCCGGGATGCAATCAGGGCTACAAGCGGCACAACAGAAGGGTACGCTATCTGTAGCTGAACAAAAATCTCAACTAGAATTACTACAAGCTAAAGCAGCTTCAGGTGCAGAGCAACAAGCACTACAACAAGAAATTGATAACCTAGCTTATCAACAATTTATGGAAGACCAAGACTACGCTAAGAAGCAGCTTGAGTTCCAGTCAAACATACTGCGTGGTACTGCAGGTGCATTAGGTTCAACTCAAACACAGTACACACCCGCTCCAAGTCTTGCATCCCAAATTACAGGTATGGGCGTATCAGGCTTAGGCTTATATAACGCTTTAAAATAAGGTTAACTATGAACATTATTCAACAACAAGAACTAGCTAGAAACTCCAGTGAAAAACAACTTATAAGTTTAGCGGAGCAACCTAATCCTAGTATTATGCCTCCATATTTAGTTACGGGTGAGTTAATGCGTCGTAAGTCTATACGTGAAAAAATGGCTAGCGCACCTAAACAAACTGTTTCTGAAGAAGTATTAGCTGAAGCGGTACAAAGTACAACGCCACAAGGTATAGGCGCTTTAACAAGTAATATGCAAGCACCAATGGCAGCGCCACAAGAAGAAGTAATGTCCGAATCAATTACTGAAACTGGAATTGCTAATTTACCCGCTCCTAATATAGGTCAGAATTATGCAAGGGGTGGTATTATTGGGTATGCAGATGGTGGTCCAACTCCACCTTTAGATGAAGAAGTGGTTGAAGACAACAGCGCTTTCGAATCTCTTTATGGGACACTTCCCGTTCGTACTCCTATGACTATGCCTGAAGAGTTAACTATACAAGAAGCTATAAATGAAGAAGCTGCGTTTTTAAAGGACGCTGGATATAACAGAGATATTGAAAAAGATTATAGAGCAACTTTAGAAGAAGAAAGGTTAGCTCTTCAAGAGAAAGAAGATGATGCATTAAACTTTGCGTTGATTAAAGGTGGCTTAGGTATGATGGCCGGCACATCTGATAATGCTTTTACAAACATAGCCGCCGGAGCTACAACAGGTGTTGATTCATATGTTAAAGATATAAAAGATGTTAAGAAGGAAGAAAAACTTATTAAACAAGCAACGCTGGCTTCTAAAAGAGCTGAAAATGATTTGTTAAGAGGTGACATAACAAAAGCTCGTGGCGCTGTCAAAGAAAGAGATAATAAAATAATAGAGGTAGCTAAGATTAATTTACAATACAATGTAGACGTACAAAAAGCTTTAGCCGCTAGTGGGTCGGAAAGAGGTAACATATACGATAAAGCTTTTGACAACGTGATACAAGAAATGAAATTAAAATATGGTGACAATATGTATAATACAGCTTTTAAACGAGAGCCTGAAAAAATGAATCAAATTTTAAACAGCTTGCTTGTAGACAACATAAATTTCTTGACTCAAAGCTCTAAAAGATTATTGCCAGGGGACCTACAGTTGCTTGAGTCAGGGTCAGAAAAAGATAAAATTCAATCTAAAAATCCCCAAGATAGCTTTAAAACAGGTGATGTGTCTAAACCTAAAGCAGGGTCAAAAGTAAACGTTAAGGGCGTTGAATACACCATTCAATTAGATGGTTCTTTAAAGCCTAGCGATTAATAAAATGGCTCTTGACCCAAATATTAAAACTAGGCCTTTAAACATCAATGATTTAGACCCCAGCGAATATACAGTAGTTGAAGAAAAAGAAGATGAAGATGAAGAAACTATTGATAAGCCTTTAAACATCAATGATTTAGACCCCAGTGAATATACAGTAGTTGAAGAAGCAGATAAAGAAACTATTACAGTAGATAAAGAAGCTATTGTTAAGCCTTTAAACATCAATGATTTAGACCCCAGCGAATATACAGTAGTTGAAGAACCCAAAGAAGAAAGTTCTTATTTTGACAAAGTTGTTTTAGACAGCGCTATATCTACGGCTCAAGGTTTTGTAGGACTAGGCCAAGCAGTCGTAGGATTATTTGATATACCAACACTTGGGTATGCAGGCAAAGGATTGGAGTACACTCTTGATAATGTTTTTGGTGGTGATTTAGCAGACTTAACTCAATGGCTTCAATCATTTAAAACAGACGAACAGATATTAGCGGAACGCGAACTATCAGATGTCAAAGGTTTTCTTCCTACAATTAAAGAATTAGCTACTAATCCTGGTGCACTTTCAAATTCAATACTTAGAACTCTACCGCAAATGCTAGGTGGTTGGGCAATAGGTAAAAAATTACTAACAGAAGTTGGCAAGTATGGCGCGAAAAAGGGATTAGGTGTAAAAGCAACTCAGGAGTTAATTAAAAAAAATGCAGTAAAAGCTACCGGTGCGGGCGAAGGAATAATTGCTACAGGGGCTATGGCTGAAGACATTAGACAGCAATCAGAAGATGGTTTAATAACTCCAACTCAAGCAGCTTTGTCTGTAGGAAGCGGTGTACTTACAGGAATCCTTGGAACACTGGGGGGAAAAGTAGCAAACAAATTAGATGTAACTGATATAGATGTGTTACTTACGGCTGGCAAAGGGGCTCAAAAAGCAGAAGCAAGAAGTGCTCTTGTGGCGGCAATTAAAAGTGGAGTTTTAGAAGCTACAATTGAAGAACTTCCTCAGTCAATGCAAGAACAGATAGCGATGAATATTGCTGTGGGAAGACCTCCTTTCGAAGGCGTACCAGAAGCTGCGGCAGAGGGAATGATGGCTGCATTTGTTATAGCTGGAAGTGTGTCAGGGGTTAATCAAAAATTAACTAATACTAAAATTAATCGAGACAACATAGCAGAAAAATTTGAAAAAGAAAAGAAAGAAGAAAAGAAAAGACTTAAGGATTCACCTGAAGTATCAAAGGTAAAGAAAGATGGGTTTGAAGTCTTAAAGAACAGAGTTAAAGACGAAGAAGAGGCTGCATCAAAAAAAGTAGAAACAATAGAAAAAATTAAAAAAACAAAAACTCTTAACAAAGCCGCATCATACGTTGCTACAGATGGAGTAATAACTGAAGATGTATTAAAAACATTTCAACTTAACCCTCGCTCTCGCGCATACCAACTTTTAATAAATCAAGACTTAAAAAAACCACTTGTAGCAGAGCAAGTTTATCGGATTTTAGACGCAATACCGCCGACTCAAAGAATGAATCAAAAAGCTATTACTAAATTTTTACAAGGAGCCCAAAATGCAAAAGGAGGAGAAGCAAAAGATACCGCAGTGGACCCAACGACAACTGGAGCTAGCGATGCAATACCTGGCGGACAACCAGATGCCAATGCCGAAGGAAATCAAAACCTTGTCGGAACTAGAAATGATGTCAATACAGATAATACTGGAAAACCTAATGTTAGAGCGCAGCGAAAACGCGCTGCATTAGCCAAAAAGAAAGCTGCTAAAGCTGAGCAGAAAAAAATATTATCAGGGAAAGACCAAGGTTTTGATACAAGTGTAGGTTTAGCAGATGAAGTTGCTACTAGAGAAGACATAACTGAGGTAACTGGTATAGATGAAAGCGGTCCAGACTCTGACGAAGGTGGTACTAACTACCGTAGAAGTGAACCTTATAACGACAGTAGAAGCGAACCTTTATCTAACTCAGCCCGGTTATCTAACTTAAACCAGTGGGCGGGTAATACTCAACTTAGATATAAAGAAGGACAACGAGACATTAGAGGTTTTGAAGCCATCTCTGGAGAGTTAATACCTTTCTACCATGCTACAGACGCAAAAGACGACTTTAATTACTTTCTAACAAACCCATTTCCTGGAACAGGTGCTATATATGTGTCGCCTTCACCAGAAGAAGCACAACGTATTGCATTTCATTACGGAAGTACACAGACAGGGACATCATCTGTAAGAAACCCCAATCCAAACGAGGGTTCACGAGTATTGCCTGTCTATGTAAGAGCAGAAAATGTTTGGGACTATGAAAGCGCAGATGATATTGATATTGTTTATCAAGAAATACAAAAACAAAAAAGTACTGCAGAGGCTTTAAAGTTTAAAAATGGTGTTGCTGAACAAAACTATAAACCTATTGAAGACAACATTGATATTATTGAATCATTAGGATATGACGGTTTTTTTATAATGGAGCCTACTACTTCTGGCAATTCAGCTAAAAACATTGGTGTGTTTGACCCTAACCAATTAAAATCAGCAATAGGAAACGATGGTAGTTTTAGCACTACAGATGACAATATTACAGCTAGGAGAGCTGAATACCCTTCAATTTTAAGAGACGCACTTGAAAATATTAATGAACAAATAGAAGAAAACCAAGACGGCGCTATAACTCCTGCGCAACAACGAGTCCAAATGAATGCTGTTTTTGATACGATAGATAAATGGCAAAAAACTATTGGCCCTTATTTAGTTAAAGGAGATGGAACGGGGCGTACTGTAGCCCAAGAACTACTAGAACAAATAAAAAGATTTATAGACCGGCGTGCCAACGTAATTCAAAAAATAGAAGATGGAACGGCAGCAAACGAACCCGGTGGTGAAACATTCGCCAATAATCAAGTACAAGAAATTAACAACACTATTAATAGTTTAGGAGTTCAATTAAAAAATTCAGTTTTAAAAATTCAAAAAAATAAAATGAATTTAAACGGTGGCAAGCCATATAGTGCTGACGCAACGTTTGATGAGATACTTGACGCAGAAAAAAGAATACGAAACCAGATAGTAAAACCAGCAATAAACTTAACTCATGCGTTAAATGAAACAGTTGAAGATTTTAGGTATCGACTGGATATAATAGAAGATGACGTGTCTCGTAATCCACGAAAAGAAGCAATGTATGAGGCTGACTCCCCCATCTATGGCGACCCCGTTGTACAATTTTTAACAGAAGTATATACAGAATCTACTACTTATGATTTAGCCACGATACTAGAGATGGGAAATGACATACGAGTTGTAAAAGCTCCCCCCTCCGCTAAAAAATATCAAGATGATATGGGTAAAGCAAAAGGTGATGTAGCTTTACAAACAGCTCTAACTCTTAAATTTGATGATGGAAAGTTTAATGTTGCTCGTGACTTAGTTAACTTCGAAAAAATAATAGCTTTTGATTTGGTTAATAGCTTAAACGTACAGATTGAAAATGAATCTAATTATGTAGATGCCGTTTTAGATAATAACAGTATTACTAGCGACTTTACCGATGCACTCCCTGCTCGCAATCTTAATAACTTAATAAAAGATAATATAGCTGCTGAAAAGACTACTAATGTGGTAGATGTGTTACAAATGTTAGAAGAGACACAGACTTTGACTAATACAGAAAAAGCAGTTGTTAAAATACTTAAAAAAGTACCAGGTATGAATGATGTGTTAGTAGATAGAATGGATGAAGATATAAATTCGCCAATGGTACTAGGTGTTTTGGGATATTATTCAGAATCTGACCGCGCAATCAAAATAAAAATGTTAAATTTGAGTTCTAGTAACCGACAATTTCAACAACCTACGCCAGATATGTTTGCAACGAACGCTACTATAATTCATGAAATTGTTCACGCAGCAACAGTAGGTATTACTGAAACACTATTTAAAAATCCAAGAATAGATGATATTAGGAACCCTAATCTTTTAGAACCTAAAAACAAGCTTGGGCAGGAACTAAAAGACATTATGGTAACTGTTTATGAAACAAATATTGAAAATGAGGCAGGATTTAGTAGTGATTCAAATAATTTTTCAAGTCCTGGCTATCGGTTTAATAAAGAATACGGAATGACTAATCCTCTAGAGTTTCTAGCGGAAGCTTTTTCCAATAAAAGTTTTCAAATTGGCTTGGCGCAGATACCGTCTAAAGTTAAAAAGAGAGCTAATCTATTTGAATCACTTTGGGATGATTTTATTATATATGTTCAAAACGCGATTACCTCCGTTAACAATCGGGCGCGTAAACAACCGCCCAACATAGACATACAACAGCGTTCAGTTTTAAATGACTTAGTGGCAATCGCACCTTCTTTGATGCAAGGACCTCAAACCCCTGCAGATAACAGTAAAACCCCTAACTTTAAAAAAACAACTAACATAGAACAAGAAGGCGATAAACTTTTAAAAGAGTCAGGTCAAAAACCTGCTGCTCCACCACCTCCGCCAAAGGTACCTAAGTATGTAACCGCAGGGGATGACCCTAGATTTGATACTGTTTTTGGGTATGTAGGTGCCGGTATGAGATGGGTGCAGACTAAAGTATTTAACTTTGAAGCGGCTTTAAATGGGGCCATTAGAAAATCCATGAGGAAACAAGGCGTTACTGCAAAAGATTTTGAAAAAGCTTTTTACATGTTAGATAGTGGTCAAGCAGTAAAAGCTGATGATGTAGCTACAAATTTTATATTTAAAGGCGATATAAAGTGGGATGAAGATACGTCTAAAGCTATGGTAGAAGAAAATGGTATGTCTATGAAAGATTTAGAAAGACAATTGTTAGACATCTCTGGGAAAAAAGGCATACCCCTTCAAAAAGTAGTAGAGCATGCGCACTCATATTTTGTGGCGCTTAGAAATAAAGGTTTACGAAGCACTAATTTAAAAGTTGAAAAGAAAGTTCTTAGCTTGTTAAGGCAAGGTAAAAATACACAAGCTAAAAAAGTTTATGCTGCGGGATTTAAAGTTCCAAGCATGACTATAGAGCAACAAAGAAGTGGTTTAAAACAAATTAAATTATATCCTGAACTGGCAGAGGTAAGTAATATTTGGAACGCTGTTAGAGAAAACGTTATAAATTTTGCAGTAGAAAGTGGTTTGTATAATGAAGAGCAAGCTCAAAAGTTATTAGATGTAATGGACTATGTTCCTTTTTACAGAGCTATGGGAGAAAAAATTGGGCCTCAAGAAAACACAAGAGGTTTACTAGATGCTCAAACAGATAAAAAATATAAAGGTTCCTACCGACCTGTGCATAATGTTTTTGATAACATGGAAAAGTGGGCTCACTATATAGTAAGAAAATCTGTACAAAATCAGTCAGCTGTTAATAAAGTTGTATTGACTAAAAAATACATGGGTAATATTGGAACAAGCCCTAATGATTGGGTCATAAAAGATACAACTAACAAAAATAAAAATGATGGTACAACTATTGTAGTTTGGATGGATGGTAAAAAAGAATCATTCCAATATAGGTCTAAGATAATGTCTGAAGCTTTTACAGGTCTTGAACCCGCTGCCCTACCAATGCTTAGATTTTTAGCTCCTATAATTAATACCTTGAGACTTAACATTGTGTTAAATCCTATATTCAGCATTATTCAAATTCCAATGGATGCTTTCGCTACGTTTTTAACCAGCGGTGTTAAGTTTCCTGTAATGTTACCCTTGCAAGTAGTAAAAGAAATAGCGCTATCTACAGTAGGTTTAAGTAACGCAAGAGCTCAACTAAAAAAAGCTACCGTAGCAGGAATTAGAGATTACAGTAAGCAAGTAGAAAATGTAGAGAAAGAGATTCGTAGAAATGGTTATAGCCAAGAAACAAGTTCTTATAAAAAAATACTTGAAGTTTTAGTATCTCCCCTGCAAAAGTTTTCACAGATGTCAGATAATTTAATAAGGCAAGCCGTATACTCTCAAACTATGCTAGAAACTAAAGATGCTCGTCTTGCTACCTTACGAGCAGCTGAAATTATTAACTTTAGAAGAACAGGTTCTGCTCAAGTAGTTAACATAGCTAGACAGCTTGCGCCTTTTGTTAACGCTAACCTACAAGCACTGAATGTAGTAGGAGGGACTCTGTTACTAGATGGCATCTCTCCTCAAACTAAAATGCAAGCGTTAGGTTCAAATTTAAACGCACTCACTCAGACTGTTCCTTTAGTTATAATGTATAACATGTTAATGGGCGGTGAAGAAGAGTTTGAAAAACTTGACCCTGCGTATAGAGATAATGTGTTGTTTATCCCTTCTGGATTTTCAGTTGATAAAGATAGCCCGTTAGGTATAACGTTTCAAACAGTAGGTTTTACAATGCCATTACGACCTGATTTATGGACATTGATTGCAAAAGTAATTCCAGAACACCTATACCAAGCTTACATAGAAGACTCTGAAGATTCTGAAAAAATGAAGTTAGCTTTTAAACGAGCGCTATTAAAAGGTATAGCTACTCCAGGTCCTATGCCTACGGGTATTGGTTCCTTTTTAGAAGCCGCTTATAATTATGACCTGTATAAAGATAGACCTATCGTAGGAAGAGGCCAAGAAAAATTCTCTGGAGCGCCTGAAGAACAATACACACGCTCAACATCGCAGTTTTCTATTAGCGTAGCAAACTTCTTTGCAGAAGAAACAGGCAAAACAGTATCACCAATGTATATCGACCACATCTTACGTGGTACTTTAGGATACACCGCTGGAATCATCCAGCTATTTACCGAAAGATGGATGGCAGATATAAATGGGATTGTACTACCTAAAAATACAGGTATTGAAGGTATTAGGGCGATGACCCGAGAAGGGTTTAGAGATATACCTGGGACTTTCCGACTATATACTTCAGAAGAAGGTAGTCGAAATCAATCAGATTTCTATGAATTACGTGAACAAGTAAATGAAATATACAAAACGTATAAGGCTCTAGACACAACTACAGGTGTGGATAAGGCAAAGGCTGAAAAATATCGAGATGAAAACCAAGAATTTCTTGATGTTTACGAGAGCATTAAAGTATTAGATGGAAGAATGGCCCAAATTCGTAAATTAGAAAATGAAGTATATCGTAACCCAAATATGGAGCCGGCGGAAAAAGAAAAAGAGTTAAGACGATACGCTCAGGAACGACAAGAACAATTAGGGTATTTGGTTGAGTCAGATTATTTTGATAACTCTAAAACAAGTAGAAAATTAAGACGGCTTATAGAAGAGTATCGTAGACAAGTTTATGACTAGGAGCTACTCAAGTCTCCAAACTCTAACTCCCTGAACTTCGTTTTCTATTACAACTTTGTGCACGTACTTAAACTCTAGGCGTTCACTTTCTTTTTGTATCGCTTTGATAGCCGATTCAATATCTACTGCCGGTATAAATATAGAAGTCCCTGGTTCAAAGTTGGGCCAATCAATTTGATAATCTGTGCCGTTAGTTAACATGTTTTGGTATGTCCAATGGTAAGTTTTGAATTTGAAGTTCTTCGAAGTTTTTGTTATCAATCCATAAGCATCTTACACCTGGTGCACTAATATCTAAACCCTTATGTAAAATTTTAATATCTGATTTTCTTGTTAATACTTTGTACTTATTTAAGCCTTTTATAAAATCTGAGTATTCTACTTTTTGTGATTCTAAATAACTTCTCATTATAGATACAGGTATATAGATAGTGTGAGTATCAGGTTCAACTCGAACTTTTAAATCTAATACCGGTTTCATAATTGGAGCTTCTGCCACGCCAGTTCGTTTATCTATGTTGTTGTTTATTACCAAAGTACAGCTCTTAGCTTCATGTAAAAAATCTCCAAGTGTTTGTAAAGCATCGAAGTCTCTTTGTTTAATCTCAGTCTTACTTTGTTTAAATTCTTCACCTATAGCCTTGTACACACTATCTATAGGTATTTTGTGTATGCCTAACTGCTTTGCTATTATAGCTCCTAAGAATACAGCGGCGAACAAAGCAGAATATTTTCTATCAGGTCCACTTATTTTTAACTCTTTGTCTATTCGTAACTGCATACTAGCTAACTGCTCTTTTACCTTATCTAAATTTGCAATTAAATATTGAGAGAAAATTTCACCAGCATGTCCATAGTTTTCAAATAACAAACTAAAATAACTATCCGCTTCCTCTTTAGATGTTTTGGTATCCGCAGATACTCGGACTTGAAAAAACCTTGCCATCTCCCCACTTGCTTTGGCTTTATCCGCAAACATAACTGTTCTAAAATCAGTATTGCTACTCACCACACAAATTAAATTAAAAGTTGTGTCATTGGTTCTTTCATTGTTAACTCCGTTACCTAACCTATTTTTACCTCGTCCTGTAGATACAAACTTTAAAAATTCATGTAGAGCATTGGGGTCAACATTAGACATCTCATCCACTGCTGTTGCAAGGTTATTCATATACCCTAAACGATTGATGATAGAATTTTGTGTGTCGCCCCATAAGTTAATTAGTTTAGCATCCGTGTCGGGATTACCATATACACTTGTCATAGCTTGCAGTATTGTAGTTTTACCTTGGCCCGACTCAGCGTTGTATAAATTTACAATAGCTGACTTTTCTCGAGACTTAAAAAAGGGCATCAACAAAGAACCAAAAGCACAAAATAAACCAAAGGCTCGTACCTCCATGCCAGGCCTCTCGTAAATAGAGATAGCTTTTTTCCACAATTCATAGCTACCTTTCTTAACTAGGGTATGATTAAAGTCACTTAAGGCATTAGAAACAGGAGAATATTTTATGCCGAAGGCACTTATTTCTCTGTTCCCTATTAATATTTTGTTTTTCTGAGACGCATCACCAGGGTTCCACCCATATTGTTTTTGCATTTTAGCGGCGTTAACATCTCTCTGTTGAGCTTTAATAGATGCTACTATGTACTCAATTACTAAATCTACTTGACGACCATGCACAACAATACCTTTGTCCACAAGAATTGCTCTAGCCTTTTCTTTTGTTAGTAAGTCAGAAGTTCTAGCTATAAATTCTTTCACCCCATCTTTAGGCAAATGAACTTTAAACCAAGCACATTCAAAATCAATGTCTTCTAGTCTTTCTACTAAATAAAAATCGTACTCATACACTTGAATTCCGTCATCATCATCGTCAGGTAACGATTTATATATACCACCATTTTTACCCCTAAAATAAGGAAACGGTAAATCTGGTATGTGATAAGTTACAATCGTATCTAATGATTCACTACGAGCCTCGATAGAATTATCAGAACCTTTTGCCCTGGCTATAACTTTACCAAGTTGTATAGGAGAAGTTATGCTGCCTTGGTGTTTACAACTTTTACACCCGGTAGGTCTTAAACTTTCAAACTCTCGACACGAATGTGGGCCGGGAATCTTAAGCGCTTTCTCGTTAGTTTTATCAAAATTGTAGTCAGGGTGGTGCTTAGATATGTTGTGTATAGCTATCTCTCTATCTTCGCAGTGGGTAGCTATTGATAAACCAGAACGCCATAGGGGCTCTTCTATTTTAGCCTGGTTTAATATTATATGCTCCAACTGTTTACACCCATCGCCTTCCCTAATGCGATTTATTATCTTTAAAAACTTAGACGTATGATTACCTAGGATAGCTTTTGTCGCTTCATCCATAGGTCTTTTAGCTTTGTCTCTCTTAGTAACTAATTCAACCGGTACAAGTTCCGCTATTTTATCAAAAGAAGTATGAGCCCCTTGCTGTAAGATAATGACGTCTTTAGGGTCTTCTATGTCCTTAAAGTTTTTTGTACCAGGCACTCTTAGTATTCTACTAACATCACTGGTACACCCGTGGTCAGCTGCAAGTTTGTGTTTTATACATAAAAATTTAAATCCGTCGGCTACGGGTTTCCATATATCTTTGTTAACTGCGTCTGTAAAAGTCCAGTAACAATGGATACCATTTCCCGAGTCGACAATAGTAGGCGGAGGAAACTTCGTGGCATCGGTAAACTCTCTCAAAGCTACCAGTCCATCTTCTTTAGTTCTGTAGTCTTTGTACTTTCTTTTCTTTTGGTCAAATCCACAATCTATGTCGAGCCATAAACACTTCTGCTCTTTTGCATTTACAGCTTGGCGATTATTTTTATCACCCCAAGAAGACATAGCAAAATATATATCTTGCTTATCTTTTAAAAATTTATTGATAGTCTGTCCCGCTGTTGCAAAGTCATCTACAAATTTAGGTTGGACTATATTTTGTTGGTCTTTACCAACGATGCAGTATTGCCCTGTGTCGGGCCAAATATGTTTTAAAAACTCTAATGTTTGCATTATTATCCTAATGTTTAGTGCGACAAAATAGGGGGTTGCCCCCTAACGGTTAGATTAAACGGGCTAGTTCTTCTATTAGAACTTTTATTTCGTCGTTTTTTGCAACCTGTGGTGTTGCTTTACCCGAAAACCAATCATACACTGTCTGACGTGAAACATTAAGTTTTTCAGCCACCGCCATAATAGAATACCGTTTTGCAATACATACCTCCCCTAAGCGTAAGGCCAAAGGAGCTTCACCTTCAATACTAAGAAGAGCTTTCTGATTTGCTTCAATTACTATCTGCGCATATCCTCTCATAGCTCTACTCCCATTCCGAAACTAAATCATCAAGACTCACTTCGCCTGTTTCAGGCAACGGAGTAGCGGTTTTTTTAGTTTCTACTGTTGGTTTTTCAGCTTCCCTTTTAACAGGCTCTGGGATATTGTCTTCTACTACAGGCTTAGTTTCAGGCTCAGCTTTGGGTGCGGTTACCTGATATTTTTCTTCTTTGGGCGGTTCTACTCGAGGAGTAGCAGGTTGAGAAAAAGCGTCGGTAGTGTCTTCTTTGTTAGTTGACACCGTTAATTTAATTGCCCGTTCAGCATCTTCTGAAGTGCTTTGTTTCGTACACGTTTCATACTCTCCGTCATCAAGAACTCTTATGGGTTTAAAACCTACTTTAGTGCTAGAAGAATCCATGTCAAAAGACATTCTAGAAACAACAGACATTAGATTTTGATTGTTAGCTCTTACATAATCTGTATACTCATGCAGAGGTCTGCGCTCAGCATTACCATTCCCGAAGATAGATTGCGCTGGTAAAGTTACCTGAAATATATCACCGCTCATATCATCAGCTTTGACTACAGCAATTCGTCTGCTAAACCTACACGCTTTAGTTCCATTAGCGCCTGAGCCTTTAACGTTTTGAGGGCACGATACACATTGTGTTGCTTGAGGATTCTCTACAGCTACATCAGGTTTTATACTATCGGAAGTCCAACAAGCGGGCGGAGAAACTTTCATCCCAGGTTTGTATTCACCCTCGAAGTACATACGATGTACAGCGGGTGAAGCATTGACTACTACCACATCAATGTGCCTTGCTTCAGACTTATCAATTTCCTTACCGTTAACTACTAATCTAAATACATTATTTCGTATGGATATTCGTTTAGAGGTAATACTGCTCCCTGTGATGTTAGCGGTAAATCCGTCATTAGCTCTGTGGGTGGTAGCTACTGCTCCACCAGATTGAAAAATATCTACTTCTGTGTTCATGACTGCTCCTTATATTGTTTATTCTTACGAATTGAAATGGTGTATTCACTTGTAGCTTGTAGTCCCGGAGGACTTAGTTCCGGGTTGTTGAGCATAAATTCTTTCATGTTGCCTTGACTAATTCTTTTTTCCATTAACTCAAGTACATCATTAGCCTTTAAAAACTTATGCATCTCAGGCCAGTCGGAAGTCCAATACCTCGTTTTAAGTGTGCGTGATAATGTGCCTACTGGAGTTTTTAAACTTGTTACATTAAGTTGTTGGCAAGCTTCATTCAAAGCATTTTGTACTTGGGAGCGTTTAGCTTTAATGTCCTTGACTTTAGTTTCAAGTTCTTCAATAGCCTCGCGCATCTTCAGTTCGGTCTGCATCAACTTCTCAATTTGGTTGTCATCTAAATCCATAATGGTCCTCTCTTTTTAATTGACATTGTATTGTAATTCACTTTATGGACTTTGTCAAATAATTCCTAATTCTTCTCTATATAAATCCACGAGCTTGGTGTGATTCTCTACTTTGCCTTGAAGCATTTTGTATACCCTGTGTTCTACAGGGCTACCTAGTAGGTGTACTACGGTCATAGAATTCTTTTGACCGGCTCTATCCATACGAGCACAACATTGTATATATGTTTCCACTGACATGACAGGGCTCCAAAATACAACCACGTTAGCCGCGTGTAACGTAACTCCATGTGACGCCGCTTGAGGTTGAATGATTAAAACCTGTGGACTTTTTTTCTCTTGGAAATTTTTAAATATCTGTGAACGTTTTAACATAGAGACGTCACCTGTAATACAATCGTTAGTAATTTTTAACTTCGTTAACTCCGTGGTTAAAGTCTTTATACTATTTCTAAAAGGACAGAACACAATTACTTTGTGACTCGCTTCTTGTATAATTTCTTTAAGCGCCGTTAACCTATTAGATATATCAAACTCTATAACTTGTTGTGTATCCGTGTAAACCGCTCCCGCACTTACTTGTAATAATTTAGTTAGCATACTAGCCGCATTTACAACAGTAACTTCTTCGCTAGATGCTTCCATATATGCATCTTTTTTTAACTTATTATAATACTTGGTTTGTTGTGGTGTTATAGGGACCTCTCGTGTGGTATATAAAACAGGTGGTAAGTCTAAGCACTCGTCTTTTGTGTGTCTAATAGCAGGCTGGAGAGTTTTAAACACTATGTCTTGAGCGTTGATTCTAGGCACCCAAGTAAACTGACTCACCTTTTGCATTACCATATCCTTAAATGTCCCTGCATATCTAGGAACCCCTTTAGGATTGACTAGCTTAGCAAGACCATATGCATCAGCAGGAGATTGTGCGGCTGGTGTTCCTGTCATTAACCATACCCATGTGTCATCATTAATAATTCTGTTTAGTGCTTTCCATCGTCTTGTTGATACAGTTTTAATATAGTTAGCTTCGTCTACTACTATTAAATCAAATCCGCCATTTTTAATTTCTTTCTCAACAATTTCAATACCATCGTAATTAATAATTACGACCTCTGTATTTTCAGCTAAAACTTTTTTTCTCTTAACTGGTGTCCCATGAGCTAACGCTACAGTCCTGTGCATAGCTGTTTTAAAAAAATCTGATTGCCACGCGGCTTGCATTATAGATAGGGGACACACCACCAACATTCTTTTTATTGTGCCTTGTAGCATTAAATAATCTGCAGCCCATATAACACCTGACGTTTTCCCTGTGCCTGCTTCACTTAAACAATAAGCTCGTTTGTGTTTAGATAAAAATTCAGATGTTTCCTCTTGGTGTTTAAAAGGCTTAAAAATTCCAGGCCAAGTGTAGTCTTTTTTAATTCTACTTGGAACGTTTTTTAATCGTAAGCTTGTTAGGTCGGCTATTTCATTAACACCCCAGTGTACAGCCACACTATGCACGCCATTGGGATATGATGCAATAACCTTACTTTTCTTTATCTTTTCAATAATTGAGTCAGGGTTTTTTGTGTTAACAATTAAGGCTCGGTCTTTATATATTTCCATTATCTAACTATCTCCACTTCCGATTGGGTTTCTATCCAAAC
>TARA_R110002126_G_scaffold1361_6_pt1 | contig 16059 bp, 20 predicted proteins | sample TARA_R110002126 | Tara Oceans TARA_R110002126 (sample SAMEA4397536) | marine metagenome | biome: Polar Biome; feature: [DCM] deep chlorophyll maximum layer (ENVO:01000326); material: water (ENVO:00002006), including particulate matter (ENVO:01000060) such as... | depth 30 m
CATTGCGGCTAAGGCGGCAAAGGGTGCCGTTATGGCGGGTCGTGCGGCTAAAGGATTATCTAAAACACCTCTGACTAAAGCAGAACGATTTACTTTAGCCTCCAAAGAGCTTGCGGCTGCGGGCCTTGCCGACGCTGCAGTATCAACAGATGATATGACTACGATCGGTGATTGGGTGGATGCAGGTCCTACTCAAACAACTGATTTAATTGGTTTGAGCAACAGAGAGAAAGCATTGGCGCGCTTTGGCAACAGGTTAAAGATTGGTGCAGAAGCTACAGGAATTGGAGCAGTAGCACAGGCAGGCCTTGGTCTTGCTGGTAAAACAATTGGTGATGCAAAGATAACTAAGAACATAACAGGGGCTACCCGCGACAAGATAGATCAAGCAACAAGAAGTATTGATAACTTAATAGAGCGCAGGATGTTAGCAAAACCAAATAGTGCTGAAGAACTTTCTACAAATCAAGCACGGTTAGCTGACGCTATAACATTTTCTCGTTACCGTGGTAGTCTTCCTAGTCAGGTAGCTGAAAAGCGCCTGTTGATGGATGGTGTAATACAAAAGCAAGTTAAACAAGCCGACCGGATACTTAAAGATTTAGATTTAGAGATAGATAGCGTATTAAAAAAGATGCCCGAGGGTGAAGGTAACCTAGATAAAGTTGGCTTCATGAATAAAATTGAAAGCTATTTAACTGAATCTAATCCAAAAGTGCAAGCTCGTGTCTTGAGTGAGATGCCAAAAGGTATTCGTCAAAATGCGTTGCGTATGCGTACTCACATTAAAACTCTTAGTGAAGATGTGTTAGATAGTAATTATTTAAAAGAACAAAAGTACACGGTAGATGGTTTAAATGTCAATGATGTTGTTGATAAGAACATCAACAGCTACCTTCGCCGTCGATATCAAATCTTTGAGGACGCCAAGTACGTTCCAACAGACGAGTCCATTAAAAATGCTGATGATTTCTTTAGAAAAAACAGGGGTTCGGTAGAAAAAGAACTTACTGAAGCTGCTCGTAAAGATGTAAGTGGCGTATTTACTGATGATTTTCTAGCTAAGAATGGTTTGTCCAAGATTGTTGACGACACAGGAGAATTTAAAATACAGGTTGGAAACAAAGTTACTGCTGATGCTGGACGTTTAGCTCGGGAAAACTTTCTTGAGCGTTATTCAATTCAATCTAGCGTAAAGTCTGGGGCCGGACGTGTAGCATCTGATAGATTAGACACAGGTATGTTTCTCACACGAAAGAAGATTGCACCTGAGTTGCAGGACTTGCTTGGTATAGTTAAAGATCCTCGTCAAGCGTACCTCAGTACTGTTGCAGATCTTGCACAGTTTAGTGCGGTAGATGATTACTTTGGAACAGTTGCTAAACTTGCAAACCAAAACTCTGGTATAGGTAAGTTCTTTAAAAGCAACAAGGATTTAACTGTTGATCAACAAAAAGGTTTGTTAGCCAAAGGGTTTGTTCAACTTGGTGGTAAAGATGGTAAGCCTAGCGGACTAGGTAAAGTAGACCCGCAAGGTCAAATACTTCAAACAGACTCTGTAAACAAATTTATAAATAATCAAGACTCTGGCTGGGGGAAGTTAGATGGTTACTTTGTTCCAAAAGGAATATACAACGACCTAACTAATCATGTTATGGCAGACGACACGATGAAATATGGTAGAGCTATTTTAAACAGTTTGTTAAAAGCTAAAGGAGTTTCTCAGTACGCTAAAACGGTGCTATCTCCAATCACTCAGGTGCGTAATTTTACGACAGCAGCAATGTTTGCAACGGCTAATGGCAACATGCCTGTCTTTGGGCGGGGTGGAAGTTTAAAAGATTCATGGAAAGCTGTTCATGCAAACATTACGAACAAAGGTGATCAAGCTATATTTGATGACTTGAATGATGCGTATGACCGTGGAGTAATGGCAACCAATGCAGAGTTGCGAGAGATACAAGACACACTAAGCAAGGGCCTTGACCTTGGTGGTAAAGAACCAACTAACTTTGTAGAAGCCACTGTTGGAAGCACTAAGGTTGGACGCAAGGTAATAGATTCAAATCTTGGCGGTAAAATTGCTAAGGGTGCTAAGTTAATGGAGAATGTTTACCAAGGCTCAGACGATTATTGGAAGTACTTTAGTTATAACGCCGAGCAATCTCAAATTAAAAAAATGCTTGATGGTGCAACACCTCAAGAGAAGGTTGCCTACTTAACAAAGAATGGTACCGACGCAGGTTCCCAAGGTAGTGTTGGTTCTAAGATGTTAAGAAACGACAAGATACGGCGGGGCGAAATTGATGACGACATGATTGAAGACTTAATTAAAGATCGTGCCGCACAGATCGTTCGTGACACCGTTCCAAACTACAACAAAGGTGCTTCAGATCTTATTAAGTTTGGCCGTAAACTTCCTGTAGGTAACTTTATAACCTTTCCCGCTGAGATGTTTCGTACAAGTTTTAATATTGTAAAACAGGGTCTTGATGACATGGCTTCGCCCATCAAAGCTGTGCAGGCTAGAGGCAGAAATAGATTAATTGGTTTTGGAACTACAACAGTTGTTGCTCCAGCGGCGGTAACAACTGCCGCGTATGCGGCGACAGGCGTAAGCAAAGAAGAAATGGAATCATATCAGAGATCTTTTGCAGCACCTTGGGAGAAAGGCGCTATATTAGTTCCAACTGGAAGATCCGAAGACGGCAAGATTTCATACATAAATTATAGCACATCAAATCCTTATGACGTAGTATCTAGGTTTGCTACTAGAGCTTTAAATGAAGCTGATGAAGCAATTAAACAGGGCAAAAACCCAGGAGAAACATTTACTGGAGTCATAGGCAACACACTTACAGAATTTTTTCAACCATTTTTATCTGAAGCTATGCTTTCAGAAGCTGTAACAGACGTTATTTTTAGGGGTGGTAAAACATCTTCGGGTGCCGAAGTTTATAACCCTCAAGATTCGGCCGGAACTATAGGGTCGAAAGTTATAATGCACGTTGCAGACACTATGATACCAGGCATTGTACCTTTTAATGTTTCGGGCGGTAAGCTAGAGCCAAGCCGGTTCTTACGAGGTGTTATGCCTGGAGAAAGTTTGGTAAAATACAAAGATAAGATGGGTCGTGAGCGTACATTTGTTGGAGAAATGGCCCGTCAGATGACGGGCGTTACACCATTAGAGTTTGATCCTAAAAGAGGTGCAGAGTATGGCGGTTTCCGCATGCAGCGGGCACAGACAGACGCAAAAAGAAAATTTAATAAAGTTGTTGACGATGAAAATGGAGATGCTTCAACATTGTACAACGCTTTTAAAGAAGCTAATGAGGCTAAGTTGCGCGTGGACCGTGAGTATTACCAGATGGTCGAGGACCTTAGAACCATGGGGATGAAAGACTCTGAAATTCGCAAGGTATTTAAAAAAGAAGGTATTGGTGGCATCAAAGGAATTATGCGCGGTGAGTTTGAACCGTTTAAGATGTCAGATAAAAACAGGAAAGACATGCAGAAGGCTGGCATCTATGAGTTCTATCCTCGGGAACGTATCAATGATCTACGGTCACAAATGCGTCGTATACCTTTAGCTCCAGATGATGGACCGAACCTTGCTCGAACACGAGATGCTTACGCCCCACCAACGGAAGAACCTATTGGTCCAGCTTCTAATCCATTTATGTCACTTCCTAATAATCCGTTCATGTCTCTCCCAGATAAACAATCATCTGTTCCTAGACCGAACCTCGCGCCAATCACTCAGGCACAAGATAATCCTTTCATGTCACTTCCCTCCTTAGCGGGTGGAGATCCTAACACACAGGAGATCGCTAGGCGGTTAGGTAAAACCTAAAAGGTACTAACTTCTACCCTGACACCACCGCCACCTAACAATTGAACAAGGTCATTGGCCTTGTTCTCTACCTCTTCTAGTATCTCGTCATCATCCAGCATGCTTGCCAACTGAATGGACAGGTTAATCACATCCATCAAGGCCTCAACCTGCATAGGATGCATTTGATTTAAACCTAAACTTTTAAACTTTTTTATCTTCATTCAATCTCTCCCCAATTATCTTTGAGTTCTTGATCTATCTTTGAAGGGACTTTCAGAGGCACACCTGTTTCCATGATCTCTTTGATCTGGGCGGCTTGCTCGTCGCTTTCTATACTGAAGCATAACTCATCATGCACCGTCAGCATAGGGGTAATTCCCGCATTGTAGCAGTCTAACATTGCCTGCTTTGTTTGATCAGCAGAAGACCCTTGAATTAGCCTGTTCAAAGCCTTGTATGTAAAGGCTCGGCGCAGTTGTCCCATGCCGCCATATGTTTTTTCTGCCTCCACTATATTCAAAGGTTTATTGTACCCAAATGTTGATGGCTCCCACATATCGAAGCGACATAGGCGACCAAGAAGTGTGCGTATCTGCCCGTTCTTACCCGCCTGTTTACTTGCTATGTCTGCCAATTGCTTAACAAACGGGACCTTCTCTCGGTGTTCGCGGATGATTGTCTTAGCTTCGCCTGATGTGATTGCCATTTCATTCGCCAGTTTAGCTACGCCCATGCCATACATGATACCTAGGTTAACTGTCTTGGCTTGCTTGCGGGTAATGCCTGCGATGTCTGCAACTATCTGGTGTAGGTCCACGTCCCCAGTGTTAAACTCTTCAACAATGGTTTGAAGTACAGGGTCTTGCATGTGTATAGGCATGGATGCTGCGAAGTGAACCAACATCCTTGGCTCTTGGCTTGAGTAATCAAATGATCCCCACTTAGTTCCCTCTTCCGGTATAAACAAACCTCGGATTAATTTCTTAATCTCTGGTTGTCTGGCAGGAATTTGCTGTAAATTAGGGTTGCTCGAAGAAAATCTCCCAGTGACTGTTCCCCCCTCGTCTCGACGAGTAGAGTGTAGCTCCGTGTGTATGCGTCCATTGTGTTCATGCTTCAAGATGCTGTCAATAAAAGTACTGTCAGCCTTGTCAAACTCACGAAGCTTTACTAAAGACTGGCATGCCTCATGGGGATGGCTGTTTAGAAAGGCCTTTGTGAACGACGCTGATCCAGACTCGGTCCTTGGATAATCCAACCCTAGCTTTTCAAACATCTTAGCTATTGATGCACCCGCCCATATGTCTACGTCTACACCTGCACTCTTGCGTATTTCCTGCCGCAACTCTGAGGTTCTTTTATGAATAAGCTTCTTGTTTCGATCAGCTTTTTCCAAGTCTACCCTCACACCCTTGGATCTCATGTCCAACAAGCACGGTATTAACCCAGTCTCTAGCTCCCACACAGACCATAAGTCCTGCTTCTGTAGCTCTATCCTTAATGCGTCCCAAAGTTTTAACGTAGCTACAGCATCCTGTTCTGCGTAAGCTCCAACATACTTCGGTGGTAGCTTGTACATCTCAGACTTTGCATTGATCCCCCACTCCTTTGCCGCGGCTTGTAGGAGCTTCTCATCCTTTCTCAAAGACACGTAGTCCCGAGCCATAGCATCGAGGCCAAAGGACCATCGGTTTTCATCAATCAAAGCACCCGTAATCATGGTATCTATGATGCGCCCCTGCACTTCTACCCCTTCCGCCCTCATCCAACCCGCATCGTATGTTGCATTGTGCATAATCTTATCTACGTTTGGTGTAGACATCTGCGCTTTTAGCCATCGCATCGTCATGGCGGGGTCCATGTTGTGACCATTCTGGTGACGAATAGGAAAGTAACCTTTGTAATCTCCTGCTGCTACAGCAACACCAATGATGTGACCGTTATTTGTAGCCCAACCTGGCCCATGTGTTGTAAGATTAGGGTCCTTAGTCTCAAGGTCAATCGCTATTCGTTTATAGCCAGTAAGATCAGGAAACTCTGACGGTATATTCCAATCCTTATCAACCAACTCCATCTCTGATCGTATCATAAAGTCTTTATCTTTGTTGCCAGTAAATAGAGCGCCCTGACTCATAATACTCCTCCAGTTTTAAACTTCGAAAGCAGTGTGTCCATGTTAAGTGGATCACTAGATTGGTTTGAAAACTCTCCACCCAACCCAATGTAACCCGCCTTGTCTACCCATGAATCCTCATGGTCTATTGTATTTAATAATCTGCTCGTCTTTAACCAGTCCATCATTAGAACTGTATGTTGTTCGGTCAGTTCACCGTGGCTCTTGATTGCCGCGGCAATAATAATGTTCCAACCTTGAGCAATGCGTGTATGGTTATCAAATGCATCACCGTAGTCATTAGCCCGTTGACCACTGATTAGTTCTTTAGCTTTGTCTAGTATCTCATCGCGTTTCATAATTCGTACCTATACCTTTTGTCTGTGTCTAAAATGTGTAGTGTTTTCTTTGCTCTTGTCACCCCTACATAGAAGGCTCTATGCTCATCATCGGGGTACTTAGATTCTGTGCATGCCCTAGTTGAAGCTAGGAAGACTAAACAATTATCATCCTCTCCACCCTTCATCGCATGAAATGTTGACAGCTTAATCCTTGGCGGTTCGGTGATCGATTCACCTCTACGTTCGATTGCTTGTACATACATCTTGTCATCGTCACCTAGGCGCACAACATCCATTGCATCCCGTGTTCTTTCGCACTCCAAACCATAATCTTTGTATAGTATGTCGATACCTAAACTCCCTGTAGGATCAGCTGCATCTAATAGATTGCCCGCGCCACGTCGAACAACTCGATGGTCGCCCTGCTTGGGTACAACTTGGTACATCTTTTTAATTCGATCAACAGAAACCGTGGCCCCCGCCTGTAATTCTCTCCATGTTTCGATAGCCTGACCAACCTCTGTCTTAATAGAAGGATAACCCTTCATAGAGTATAGGTATCCGGCTTCACGCAGAGTGTCAGCAAACTCACGCACAAAACTATTAGTGCGGCTCATGATAGTCCAAGATCCTTCGTGTATAGGTACGCTGTCCAAGGTCAGGTGATAATCAACTATACCTTCTTCTTGGGTAGGGTAAAACTCCTTCTCAAACCTTGTGTCGATACGACGAACGATCTGCTGGGATAATTCAAACACACGCTTCGGTAAGCGATAGGACTGAGATAGGATCTGCACATTGTCAGTGACATTCATAAACCTTTTCACATCAACTCCCGTCCATCGGTGGATAGCTTGGTCATCGTCTCCTGCATACACAACGCTGTCAGCGTTCGATGTCATGTGGTCGACCATCTCCCATTGAAGTGGTGTAAGATCTTGTGCTTCATCAATGAACAATAACTTCAAGCGTGGTGGATCTATACCCAAGGATAGGGCGATCATGTCAGGGAAGTCTACCTTTTCGTTATCAGATTTGTACTTGGCTACAGTCTCATAGATCTGCTCCATCTTACCGAAGTACATATTGTAGTCTTCAGTTTCATTGAACTCTTCGGACAAAGAACACATGCGATACCTTGATCTGTCTATCATCTGTAGGTACTTCGTTCCATCACCACCTATAGCTGGGATCAAAACCCCATCGTCTGGGGAAACAGCATCCGCTCCCTTAAAGGAAAGGCCCAGAGATTGTCCTAATGTTCTCCAGTCTTCCATGGACAGCATGTCTGTGCGAGAAAGACCAAGCGATCTAAAGGCCGCTGAGTGCAGTGTGCGAAACCATGGTAGTTGCTTAGGCTCGAGATTGAACCTCGAACAGGCGCGGCTCTGTGCTTCTTGCACAGCCTTCTTAGTGAAGGACATAAACCCTATCTCTTCTGGTCGTGTACCTTGTGCAAGTGCATCCTCAACCCTTTGCATTAGGGTGTGAGTTTTACCACAACCAGGTGGGCCCAAGAGTAATAGATCATTCTTCAAGGTGCTTGCCCCGTGGGCGTTCGTTTAACCAGTCTCTGACCTCTTGTTCAACCCATCGGCTAGCCGTGTTCTTAGCGCCATCTGTCTCACCTAGTATAATGGGCTTGGGAAAGTCACTGTTGCTAACCCACTTGTATATGGTGGACCGCGATACACTTAACCAATCGCTGAGTTCAGAAATCTTCATAAGCTTTTCATCAGAAGGGAATGTCATTGTCTATCTCCACATTTTGTAATGCTGTTTCATTTTCAAAGGCAGGAACCCACCACACTCGAATGGTAGAAGTTTTACCGTTGTCTTTTCTTATTGCTTGATGTCCATAGCAGTCTGATCCGTCGTTCATTTTCTTTATTTGTTCTTGGATCTCTGCCCTGTTGTAGTCGTTGAAGCTTCTGTTCTTTAGAAACTGTGTTAGTCCACTCATCGTGAACTTTGTAAGACCGTCCTCAGTCCAAGGTTTACCCATAGATAATTCATCTGGGGCCATAGCTCTGATCCGGCTAGTGCAATAGTTGGTAAGCAGTTCTTTAAACTGTCCGCTGATAGTTAGTTCTTCGGGCACTTCCATCTTTACAGACTTCTCCATCAGACCATTGACCATCTGTTGCCAGTCGGTGGACTTCATAGCGGGAGGCATCATGCTTAGTTGTTCCATGCATGACCGTTGCCATAAAGTCTGGTTCTGCAGCTGTTCAACACTAAGCTGAAGTCTCTGGCCGTTTACATCCATAAAATACATACGAGGCTCAGACATCATAATAGTCAATCCACCTACATCAGGTGCATCCGGTGCGCTACTACCTATACCAAACGGTCTAGACTTACATATCTTCTTGTCACAGTGATCCTTCAAAGGACATATCTCACACTGTAGGAAGTAGTCCTTCTTCATCAAAGACTTCTGTAGATCTACAATCTCTCCGGCCTCTAATGCCGGACTGCATAGCATACGATTGTAATCTTCATGGTGTTTCTTCCAGTCATCAGGCCACTTAAACCTGCAATACACACCTACATTAAACATAAAGATGTTGCGAAACTCGGTCACTGCACCTTGGCTTGCAATAACCTCCAAGCAATAGGGGCCGTCAGTAAAGTGTGATCGCTCTCCACCAAACGACATAGCATCCAAGTCCGAAGCCGATACCCTAGCTTTGTTTACGGCCTTGTGAAACTGGTCCATTGTCATGGAGTTTCCCTTAACATCCAATCCATAACGTGTTGTAATGTTACCGCCGAAGTAAGGCATGTTAATAAAGTTACCCACGTCTCCTCGGTCAGCCAAGATCTTGTCTTGTTTGGGAAAGATCTCGCATCCGCTGTAGCCCAGGGCGACAGACATCTCGGTTAAATACTCTCGCACCAAGGCTGCAGGTTCCCAATCCTTTGTGAACAAATAAAGGTGAGCGCCCCCAGACTTAGACCTGCACATGATCAACGGTAACTTCATCTCATGAACCTTGTTGTTCAGAGCTTTCAAATCTAAATCGTAAGTATCGATATCAAGAGCGCCAAACTTGCACATGTTGTCTTGAGTAATCGGGATTGAACCTACGCCCATCCTGCCGTCTATGTGTGCCTGTATCTTTTCTTCTGTAAGAACGCCTCGAACAACGCGGCTATCAGCCTCGGCTTTACCGTTCCGACCAACACGACCAACAACACTTGTGCCATGCGCCGCACTTGATCCCTCAAACGCCTCAATTAATTTTTTTGCATCAGACATTAATCACTCCTCGAGAAAATAAAAAGGGGTAGTTCTTTTCTACAAGAACTACCCCATCGTTACTTAAAACGGTATATCATCAGAGTCGTGTACCGAAGATGGTGTTTGCGATTGAGCCGGTGTCTCTTCCGGTGCGGCTTTCATTTCGCCCGCGGCAATGGAGTCACGAAAACTCTTTGCCTCTAGTAACAGTTCTCGTTTATCTACGAGGCCTACCTTCTCAATTTGGTAGTTGGCCCAATCACCTTGGTCATTGCTGTCCTCGGTAGATGTAAGTTTCCACATGGTAGCAAAGACTGCGGGCGTAACCATAGAGCCTGTCTTTGGATGCTTAACTTTCTGCATAGCAATCTGTGTCTTCCACCGACGGCTGTGCTTGAGTTGACTTGACTTCATATCAATAACGGTTGGTTGCCATGATCCATCTTCACCTACTACTAAACAGAAGTGTTGATCAGATTTAACTAATTCGTTACCATGCGGCAGGATTTCTTTAGAACCTACACGATTTGTCTTCTGTAAGATTGGATCAGTTGGACTGATCTCACCTTGAAAACCACCACCACTCTCGCGAGGTACGAACTCCAAGTACACAGTCTTCTGGAAGCAAGGGATGACAGTGATACCTTCGTCACCAGACCACCACTGCTTAGTCACCGTATTGAATAGGTCACCCATAGATGCACCTTCAATGTACTCAGGCTTTTTCTTGCTAAGTTGTGGTGACAAAGCTTGAAGTAGACGAACAAAAGGTATTTCCATTTCGCTACTGTCGAATGCCGCGCCTTCGCCTGCTGTTTCAAAGATGTCATCTAATACGTCTGTAGATAACTCTGCACTTTTCTTATTTGCTACTGCATTTGTCATTATGTTTTCCTCTTAATTTCTGCTGCGTTGGCTATGAATGCCCCAAACATGTCGAGATCTATTTGCTTACCTGCTGTCACGCGCTCTTTGATGAACGCCTTGAGTGTGCTAGGATGAACGTGGGTCTTGGTTGTAGGATCAAAACCTTTTTCTCGGAGGATACCAACGACATCCCCTGCTAGATTGTCCTGCCCCTTACCAAAGGAACAAGTGATGTCATTCTTTATAATGTCATCCAGATTGTTTGCCCGTAACCAATTAAAAGCTTCTTCTTTATTAGCTAATGGGATCGATGCATGCACCATCATCTTACGTTGGACAGTAAGTCCGTCTACATCTAGACGTTCAACTCCCATCTCGTCCATCAGTGCTGGGATGCGTTCGACAGATAGCTTCTGCTTCTCTGCCTTTAAAGACTTTAGATGCTCGTTCGCATCCTCAATCTGATTCTCCACGTTGCGGAGTTTTCTTACAAGGTCGGATAAATCCTTTCCCGTTCCTACATTGACATCAGCCAGAGCTTGGCCAACATCAAAGATGTCATCAAATATATCTGTCATAAGTTAATCCTCTTCAGGGTTGTGGTTGACACACAAGTTATGTTGTGTAAAAACGTTTATATGGGAGGAAACAGATGACTGTCAACTATAAATTTAAAACTGTACCATATGATCACCAAAGGACTTCCTTGGACGCCGCTGGAGATAAGCTATCCTTTGGATTCTTTATGGAGATGGGCACTGGTAAATCTAAGGTGTTGATAGACAACCTTGGACAGTTGTTCCTTGATGGTAAGGTAAACTTTGCCTTAATCATTGCACCAAAAGGTGTGTATCGTAACTGGGTAGCCAAAGAAATACCACAACACATGTCGGATAGTGTTCCGCATCGTATAATTAGGTGGGTATCTTCTCCAAATAAAAAACAACAGGAAGAAATCCAATCTGTTAAGCTTCCTTTTGCAGGCCTTACCATATTTGTTATGAATGTTGAAGCATTTTCCACAACCAAAGGACAAACAGCAGGCAAGTGGATGACAAAAACTCTGGGTCGGCATGGTATGATTGCGATTGATGAGTCAACCACTATAAAAAACAGCAAGGCCAAGCGCACTAAGGCACTGATAAAAATTGCTGAGGGGTTTAGGTATAAAAGATTGTTGACTGGATCACCCATAACTAAATCACCCATGGATATCTATGCACAGTCAGAGTTTCTTGGCCCTGGCTTGCTCGGTTATGATTCGTTTTATGCGTTCCAAGGCAGGTATGCAGTATTACAACGTAGAACCATGGGATCCCACGCCTTTCAACAGGTGTTAGGTTACAAGAACCTTGAAGAATTAACAGAAAGAATAGATAAATTTAGCTATCGGGTACTAAAGAAAGATTGTTTGGATCTACCAGAGAAATCATACACCGCTCGATACGTCACACTGACTGCTGAACAGGCTAAAATGTACGGCGACATACAGCGTCAAGCTCTTTTGTTGCTCGATGATGGAGAGTTGGTTACTGCACCTGCAGTGATCACACAACTTTTACGGTTGCAACAGATCATGTCCGGACATTTAAGAACAGATGATGGTACAATGATAACATTTCCAACCCGTAGGATGGATGCCTTGTTAGAACTTATGAATGAACATGATGGTAAGGCTATCATATGGTCAAGGTTTCGGCATGACATAAAAGAAATCACTGCTACATTGAACAAGAACCTTGGACCTGGGTGCGCTGCGGCGTACTTCGGGGACACTGGTGATGATGAACGTCAGGATATTGTAACTAACTTTCAAAATCCTAATCACCCATTGAAATTTTTTGTGGGTAACCCAGCTACTGCGGGATATGGCTTGACTTTGACCGAAGCTAATCTCGTGGTATACTATGCTAATGATTTTAACTTGGAGACTCGTATCCAAAGTGAAGACAGAGCGCACCGAATTGGTCAGAAAAACCCAGTCACTTATGTAGATCTTATTAGCGAGGGTACACTTGATGAACGAATTGTTAAGTCCCTTCGATCTAAGATTGATATCAGTGCAAAAGTCCTTGGAGAGGAAGCAAGAAAATGGTTGACACTAAAGCCGACAAAATAGAACACGATGCCGCAATAGAAACTATGGTTGAATATAAACGTGGGTTAAGAAACTTAGACACAGGATCTAAACTCTTGTCTTTACAAACTGGATTGGATGAGGACATCGCGGCTATGATGTTGAAGTCTATGAAACGTAACAACGTCACACAAATCCGAGGTTATAGTAAAGAACCAGAGAGAATGCGTAAAGCAAAAGTTGGATTGGCGAATGAGCCTAAGAAATAGTGTACTGGATAAAAAAAGCCCCCATAAAGGGGGCCAGTTAGTTCAACTACAGGCGTGTAGCGGAGGAGAAATTACATTGTATCAGATGTTTCTGTTTCTTCAAAGGCTTTTCTAATTAACACCGATAGCTGCCGAGCCATTGATCGCTGATCTTTTTCCGCTAATGTGAAAAGTCGAGCATGATCTTCTAATAATAAAGCAACGTTTCTAAACTTCATAGGTTCTTTTTTATGTAAGGCTTGTGCCATGAGTGTCTCCTTGTAGGTAACCTGTTGATTACTTCTACAGGATATGTAACCAAAGCGCAAGTCAGTCTTTAAAGTCACTGATGTCGGCGCCCCACATCACAGCAGATTTTATTTTATTAGGGTCACTGGAAAAATCTACTCTGCAAATTGTAGAACGTTCATGTAATCTAACGCATGCTCGGTGGCATTCGGCTGCAGTAGTAGAAGCTAGACTTGCAATCTCTTTGTCAGTCCAAAGCCGCCCAAATGCTGATTTATCAGATAGTATCTGTATGATCTGGTTGTCTAATTGGGTGCTAGTAATTTCTGTCATATTGCTGTCTGGGAGATGACGAGGAACATCTACGCGCATCGCTCTCCAGGGAATGCTTTGACGTTTGTCGTCATAGTTTGGCAGAACATGAGCAGTTACTAGCACTCCCTCTTCTAAGTTCATGCGCTCCATGATGCGTTGGTTGATAAAGATCTGCTCACCCTGCGAGTTTACTGCGAATGCGCTACCAGAAAATGTAGTTGTTTCTAAAATAGCCTGCATCTTAATTGTTTCTAAATCTTTCATTTGTTTTCCTTTGTTAATTTCCATTCACCGTTTTCTTTGTTTACTTTTTTTTGATGTCTTAACTCTATGAGCCACCTTTCTATTGTGTCTGTTTTCACCAACAACTTTCTTTGAAGCATCTTTAATGTCCAAAATGGACGGGTCTTCATTAGTTGAAGCATGTAAAACTTCTTCATGTCCACGGTTACATTCTGTCGTAATGAATAGTGGCTCGGGCGGCAGACCTTTCTCATCTCCGCATTTTCCGATATTGCGATCACAGCCAAGGCAGTGCCGTATTCTTCCTCGTTTAATTTCTTCATGTAATTTTTCATTTTCTTCCCATAATTCTTCATCTAACCAATCAAGGTACTCGGCCACCGCATCAATAATTTCGGCTCCGGTTTTTTGGGGGGGGATGCCACGCTTTATGCCTAATGCAATAAGACGCAACTGATAGGATCTATCAGATATTATATCCATCGCGCCTTAACTTTTCCACAAATTGTTTAAGCTCTCGCCTGGACTTATCATATGAAAATTTTCCTGAGCTATTTAATTTAGGGACTAAAGTTTTACGTTCGTACAAGACAGCGATGGAAAATTCTGAATACTTATCCACTTCACTTCGTAAGAACTTTAATCTTTCTTCCTGCGCGGGGCTAATAAACTTATTGCTCATCATCCCAATCCTCGTCGTCTTCCCATCCTTCAATAAGACCTGCGCCATCGCAGTTATTACATGTGTCAATTTTAGAATCAAAAAATCCATAGGGGTTGCTGTTTGATTGAGGTACTGCAATTTCATATTCAACAGTGCCATCGCCCGAGCATTCGGGACACGTAATCATATTCATAATAAAACTCCTTATCTCTAGTTGACAGGCACAGTGTATAACAAATTATAAAAAATATCTACAAGTTCATCTTGCATACTACGTTACCTGTGTTAAAAACTTTTAGTGGGTCAGTTTGTTTTAACTGGTCAGGCTATCCCAGACCAACACGACTACCAAATGCGCTACATTTGTTCACCTCTGACCCACACGATTTATTCATCTATTCCAAAGTCCGAAGGCTGTTTGTAAATGTCTACAGCCTGACACCCATCTACATGAGAGCCCATAAATTCTGCGAACTCTAATCGAGCGCGTTGGCTTGCTTCCTTTGGACCATTTGCATCAACAGTTATTGGTCGAGAGACTACACCCTCGACCACTATTATATATCTATTCATCATCATCATCCTCAAAATCATCTTCATCGTTACACCAACAACATGGCTCATCGTTTGGGTAGGCTCGACACCAACAACATATCTTATTTATTATATTACGCATCATAACAAATAACCTCCTGTTTTAAACTGAATGTACTGTGTCACATTGTTTCCAACTTCGTTGTTGAACTCTGCAAACATGCGGTCTCCAACCGACGTGACTTGCTGGACAAAATCAGACCAGTCTTGTTCCGCCTCCCAATAGAATGTCGCAAGTGCTATCAGTCTATCTTCCCGGTGCCACTCTCCATTATTTTGAAATTCAAACACTTCAATGATTTCAACTTGACCTTGAGCATCTGCTGTCATGCGTCTAGCGTTGTGTTCAGTCATTAACACTCTCCTTCAAGAACAATATCTAAAGAATTAAATTCAGCTGCCGCCCACTCGGGAAAACCATGCTCCTCGTCCCTGCGATCTAGCAGGTTTAAAGCCACCCAGTATGCAACTTCGTTGGTCTGATCAACAAACGTGGAGGTATCTCGATCGATGCGTAGAACGCGGATCGATACCGCGTCCTTGCAATGTTCATATGCCATAAGACATGCGTCCTCAAAGTTTTCTGGCATGAATTGATCAATGCCATAATCTCCAGTATCAGCCTCACTGTACGTTCCCGATACACCAGACGACGTAATTAAATATTGAAATGGCATCATCCCATTGTCTCCTTCATTAAGTTTTTAAATACATCTATGGTGTCCTCGAGGCCAAGCTCTTCATCGTCCTCCTCGTCATCAGGTCTCCAACAGTTGTCCTTGCCTAGAGCATACTCGCCCTCGAACCATCCACCTTCGTCAACGTAATCCGCTTCGACTTCAATGCCCATCGCATGCAACTTATCCCATACTGGAATAGGTGGAGCCCACGCCGTCCAACAGTAGAATGAAAACCTTGCTGTTGTTTTGTCTTCATTGAAATCAAGTTCTTCTCGTATCTCAACATCACAGACATCCCATTTTGTATTCCAATTGGTATTACGCCAATCGTATTCAGCTCTGTCATCAGTATTAAGTGAAATTTCCACAGGCACAGGTGATATGACATCACAGAAACGAGGCATTATATCTGAGCGCTCTGTTTTTAGGTAGCGGTAAAGTTTAGAAACAACTTTACCTGCTCCTTGAATATAAACAGTTTGGTAACAATGATTAGGCATTATAAATTCTCCTTTGTTTGCATGTAACTTTCGATTAGACCTTGCGCGACTTGAGGGACGATGCCGTTGCCGTAGGCGCGCAG
>TARA_R110002126_G_scaffold71167_2_pt1 | contig 16052 bp, 28 predicted proteins | sample TARA_R110002126 | Tara Oceans TARA_R110002126 (sample SAMEA4397536) | marine metagenome | biome: Polar Biome; feature: [DCM] deep chlorophyll maximum layer (ENVO:01000326); material: water (ENVO:00002006), including particulate matter (ENVO:01000060) such as... | depth 30 m
GGGAAATGAAAAAAGTAGACCCTAAAGCTGCTCTTTCTTATAGAACACTACAAAGAAATTATAGTGAAACAACTAATGCACTCTATCCAGAAATTAATACTCGTTTTATAACTCAAGCTGGTAAAGGTGGTTTTTCTTCTTTAGGTAAAATGTTTTCTATGGCTGGTGCTAGTGATAACATAGGCATGGCTTTTAGGTCTATAGATACTGCATACAAACAAATGTCCCCTAAAGATATTGCAAAACTTCCATATAAAAGTGCATCTGATGCTAAAAAAGCTGTACGCACTTCTTATGTTCAAAGTGTTCTTCCAAACGCAGAGAAAGCTACATTTGATTTAAAAGACTTTACAGCGGTAGCTAAAAGTTTAAATGATCCTACTGAAGCAGCTAGAGTAAGAACTATTATGGGAGACTCTTTTAATTCTTATCGCAGAACTGTTAATCTTATGGCTAGTGCAGCTAGTAAACCTGAGTCTGGTTTAGCTACTTTGTTTTTAAGGTCTAAAGAATTTACTGCTTTAGGCGGCGTAGTTGCTGCTGCTGGTGCAGGTATTGTGAAAGCTAGTAATGCTGCTTTTTCAGTTGCTACTATTTTAGGCGGTCCTGTTGTAATGGCTAAGATAGCTACTAGCCCTAAACATGTTAATAAACTTATAGCTTTAGACAAAATGGGTGCTAAAGGTGCTTCTTATGCTGACTTAGCTAAAGCTGCTGCAGTCATAGCTAATGACTTCTTACCTGCTGATTGGGAGCGTGAACAACTAAATGACGCTGTAGATATGTTGTACTTTAACGAGGTTGATTAATGGCTGAGGAAGAAGAAGGTCTGTTCTCAAAGGCTGGCAACATAGCTAGTTCTGTTTGGGATCAAATGACCTACTTGGACAAAGCTGCACTTGGTACTGCCTTTGTGCCTGTAGTGGGTGATGTTGTGGGAGCAGTTGCTGATGGTGTTAACTGGTACAACAACCCAGAGGACCGTACTTGGACTAATGCAGGTCTTATGGTTGCAGGTCTTTTACCTTTTGTACCACCTGCGGCATCTAAAAGAGCTTGGGAATTAACTGCTCAAAATATGCCTAATGATCTTAAAGGTTTTTATTCTGGTCCTATAGGACAGGTAGGTGAAATAGCAAGATCACAAATTCATGGTGCAGTTAATGCAGTTAAACAAGCTGTTACACCTTCTGGTCAAGCTTTATTTAGAACAGAACGTATTTCTAAAACATTACAAAATGAACTTACAAAAGCTGTAGATGCTCTTCCTAAAGCTAAACAAGAGCTTATTGATGCAAAGTCTTCTGGTGATAAAATACGAATAGCTCAGGCTTCAAAAGCATATACTAGATTAGGAAAAGTTATTGCAGGTCAAAAGTCTCAATCTTACCTCTTTGGTGAGCAATATGGTAAACAAGTAAGGCCGTTAAAAATTGCTGCAAGAGGTACTCATATAGGTTCAGGAAAGTTTAACTACGAAGATTTTAGTAGAATGGTAGATGATGTTGCAGATATAGATGTAGCAGATAAAAGTTTAATTTTTAAAGCCATAGGCCAACTACAAAACACAAGTGAAGGCGTAGGGAAAATGGTAATGAAGAAGGCTAAATCTAGTTTAGGTGCTGGTGATCTTAGTGGTGTTGTTTCTAGAGGCCCTAGATTTAGACAAGTTAGCCAGTTATTCACTGATAGACCTTCTTTGGAATCCTTTGGTAATTTTAGTAAATTTGAAAAAGCTTTAATGACAGGAGCTTCAAAAACTCAGAAAAACAAAATAACTAAACGTAACTTACTTCCTCGTCTTAAAAAAGCTTTTCATGGTAATAAAGAACTTACTGAAGCACGTACAATTGAAGGATTTACAGCTGCTTTAAAAAAATCAGGTATTAATGATTTAACAGGAATACAGATTAAACACGCTTTTAGTAAACTTCCTAGACAAGGTTTTAAAAACAATAAAGAACTCATAGATGCTATGGACTCTAGAGGTATTCAAATAATGAACAGAGAAAAAGCACTTGCTGGTGATCCTGTTCTTATTCAAAATCACTTAGCTACTGGTGCTTTTGAGTTAGGTAATGCTAATGTAGTTAGCGTAGTTAGACCAAATGGTTCTACTTTAAATTTCTTAAGTGATAAAAATGACCTTGCTGGTATTAATGCACCTTTTGGCGGTAATATGATTACTGTATCTACACCAATTAATATGAATCTTGCTGGTGGTGTATCTGGTAAAGTAGCTGCAAGACGTACTAAAGCATTTAATAAAGCTGAGTTTGCTAAAACCGAGGAAGCAGCTAGAGCAGTACAAAAACAATATAATGTTGATCCTTTTTCTATAGAAACTCCTACTCTGAACGTAGCACAAAAAGCATCAACTAAAGCTATTATAGATGCTGCACCTAAGGCCACTACAAAAGACTATCTTAACGCTGCAGGGGTTGGAACATACATAGCTGGCTCTGGGGCAGCACGTAGTGGTCTTTTTGCAGCTAGACAAGGTAATGAAGAGGAGAAGTAAAAATGGCTTACAGTGACAAATTATTAGACCACTATGAAAACCCTCGTAACGTAGGTACTCTAGATAAAGAGGACATGTCTGTAGGTACAGGGCTAGTTGGAGCACCAGCTTGTGGAGATGTTATGAAGCTGCAGATCAAGGTTGATGCGGATGGTATCATTCAAGATGCTAAGTTCAAGACCTTTGGTTGTGGCTCTGCTATTGCCTCAAGCTCATTAGTAACTGAGTGGGTCAAAGGTAGGACAGTGGGTGAGGCTTTAAAGATAACTAACACAGACATAGCTCAGGAACTGGCACTACCACCAGTTAAGATACACTGCTCTATACTAGCTGAGGACGCTATTAAGGCAGCTATTGGAGACTATGCAAATAAATGTGCCTGTACATGATAACAGTAACAGATAAAGCAAAAGAGTATATGAAGAGTGTGCTTATGAACGGCGACAAAGTTACACTTGGTGTTAAAGGTGGAGGTTGTTCTGGTTTCCAATACGTATGGGGTCTTAGAACTGATCACCCTGATGTAACATGGTCTGATCCTATTGATGAAGTATTGGTACTTGATCCCCTAGCAGAGATGTATGTCATGGGAAGCGAAGTAGACTACATCACTGAACTAGGTGGATCGTACCTTGCAGTTAAGAACCCCACCAGTACAAGCAGTTGTGGTTGTGGGGAAAGCTTTGGAGTTTAACCACAACTTTTATCGCCTGTAGCTGGATCAATAAAACATGCTGCTCCTTCTGTGTCTTCAGTAGTTACTGAATTTAATATACCAAATCTTTTACCAGCTGCTCTAAATGTTGTAATACCTTTACAGTCTCTAGTCCATGCGTTATAATAAAGTTCTTTAAAGTCCTCCCACGTAACGTCATCTCCTACATTACAAGTCTTACTAACTGCGCTATCAACGTGCCTTTGTGCAGTAGCAAGGACGTTTAGATGGTCTTCCATTGTTACGTCTTCAGAAACTTTACCTTTAACATTGTAATTATCAAAAGCATAGTCAGGCACATTGACTATAGCTACTCCTTCTGCTGTATTAATAGTCCTTTGTGTCTCTAATGCAAACACTGGTTCAATACCACTACTCACGTTATCCGCTGTTAAAGATATTGTACCTGCTGGAGCTATAGAAATTAAATGTGAGTTTCTCAAGCCAACTTCAGAAATCATTTGAAAAGTATCTGAATTTAGATTTCTAATAAAAGGAGCTTTGGTAATACTTCCATGATCATAGAGAGGAAACTTTCCTTTTTCTAAAGCTAGTTCAGCTGAATACATATAAGCTGTATTCTTAAGAACACTTAAGATGCTATCAAGAAAAGATAAGCAACCTACTGATCCATAAGAATGACCAATTATTTCACTAGCATTTGCAAACCCTGTTATACCTAATCCTATTCTTCGCTTAGCTTTTGCTTCTGCTTCTTGCTCAGGTAAAGGATAGATAGTGCGGTCAATTACGTTATCCATAGCACGTACTATGTGAGGAATGTCGTGTTTAAATTGATCCCAATTAAACTCTTTATAATCATTATCAATATACTTAACAAGGTTAAATGATCCTAAGAGGCAAGCACCATAAGGGGGAAGAGGTTGTTCTCCACAAGGATTAGTAGCAGCTATAGTCTCACAATAATTAAGGTTGTTGTGTTGATTAATAGTGTCAATGAACAACACACCCGGCTCAGCCCACTCCCATGTAGCCCTCATGATCTCATCCCATAAGGCAGAGGGATCAATAGTATCTACTACCTTACCTTCCCATACTAAATCAAATGCTTCATCATTCTTTAGACACTCCATAAACTTATCTGTTACAGCTACAGAGATGTTAAAGTTCTTTAGTCTTCCATCGTTTTGCTTGGCGCGAATGAACTCTTCAATGTCTGGATGGTCGATTCGTAGTACGCCCATCTGAGCACCCCTCCGATTACCCGCAGAGGATACAGTGTTACAAACAGCGTCATAAATATCCATAAAGCTAACTGCACCAGAGGCTTTGGAACCCAAGGTTTGGATAGGAGCACCTCGATGCCTGAGGGTAGAGAAGTCATATCCAATACCACCTCCTTTACGCATCGTCTTGAAAGCATTTGTAGCTCCATCCATGATTCCTTCAGAACTGTCTTCAATAGTTTGAGAAACAAAACAATTAAATGCAGTGGTTTGGCGAGGAGAACCAATAGCTGATTGTACTCTACCTGCCGGAAGAAATCTTTGGTCAAGGAAAATGTCTTTAATTTTAGTTCTGTGTTCTTCTCCATCATGTAATGTCCCTGCTATACGTGTCATGGCTTCGTAAAAAGACTCGTTAGGACCTCTGTACTTCTCAGCGTGTATTTGTTTACTTATCTCCAATGTCGGTCCATGCTGTATCGAGTTCATCATCTTGCTCCCCTATTGTATCAATGTCAAAAACCTCTCGAAGTTCCTCTATACGTTCTTCAATGAGGTCTTCAAATCTTTCAATAATGTCTTCACTATCTATATCTAAAAGCTCACATAACAAACCTGCATCTGTCATGATTGCTAAACGATTTAAGAACTGTTCAAGATGTAAAGGCATCGACAACATCCTCTACAGTAAACCAACGGAATCCTTCTTTAGTACACCATTCAGACATATTCATTTTACTTCCCTTTCTTAATTTCTTTTTAGGATTATACAAGACAAAAATTAATTCACAATTAAAATGAGTAAGTGAGTCTCTGATTGCTTTATACTTCTGAACATCACCAACTCTAAAAAAACCTTTAGCTTCTACTAGTATTTTTTTCCCTGTTTTATCTTTACCTACAAAATCAGGTATGTAGTTACGAAAGACAGTGTAAGGAACTTTTTCTGGTTCGTACTCGCAGAGACCCTTTAAGGCCTCTGCTGTACTCTCTTCAAACTTGTTACGATAAGGTTTAGTTTTCACTTTTCTTGTCCTTTGTAGGCAAACTTTTACCTACTGGAGCAATTTTAGGTGTTGTTACGTTCCTAGTTAAGGCTTGTGTCATTCCTCCTGTCTGTGACACAAAAGGTGTTCCTTGTAAAAGCCATCCACTGTTGAGCAAGTTAGTTACAGTTTCTTCAAAACGATCAGGACGGGGTGTGCTAACAACTTTAAATTCAATAGACATAGTCTTCTCCTTTAGAAATTAAGATCAATCTCAGGACACAAATTACCATTTTTAAACTTAGGTCTATTGACTACATTAGTCATATACTTAGGACCTGAAGAAGTTGCGTATGCTTTGAGCGTAGGGTAACAGTGTTTTTTGTACTGGCAATAAGAGCACATAGTAGAAAGTTTTAAGTTGCCTGATTTCCCGTCTTCTACTGGGTATGAGCATGGAGAGGGACGGGAATCCCCTCCTGTAGACTTTTTTACATGTTCTACACGCTCTTCTATGTCATCTTTGTAATAGTCATAGTAAGGATGTTCAGTGTCATTAAGATCATACTGAAGCACTGCAAGCTTACCACTGTCACGATCCATAGCTAACCAAGCCCACTTACGTTCTCCTTCGCTATGAGCGTAGGCTTTAATCTGATCAACATAACCAAAGTCATCATGAGCAGCTAGTGATCCGTTCTCAAACTTTGTCATGCCAAACTTAGTGGTAGACTTAACGTCCACGACAACTCCATCTATCTTACAGTCCATGTGTCCAGTGATGCCACCTACCTTACACTTCTTCTGCTCATCAGTTACCTCATGTCCAGATAAGCGAGTAAAGAGTAGTACCATCTCTTCAATCATATGACCATACATAAATTTTATTAATGTAGAGGAGTTGATCTTTTCACCAACAAACCTATTAACTGAGAACCATTGTTGGAGCTCAGGCTTACCAACAGCTGATAAACGTAGTCCACCTCTGTTTGCAAAGTTACCTACTGAGGGAAGAAACTCTTTACGCATTAAGCTCTTCATATTCTCGCCAAACTTCTCAATCTCTGCTTCAGTGTCTACACCTTTAGCTGAGTTTTTATCTTTCATTAGTTTGTAGATGTCTGCTACTAATGTGTTTAATGTGTTTCTGCCCATGTATCACCTATTTTATATTCGCCATCTAAAGGACAACGAAGGTTAAGCTTAAGTCCGGCATCTTTAATACACTCTACTGCTAACCAACCAAACTTCTTTGCTTTATCTTCTTCAACTTCTACTTGGAACTCATCATGAATGTTTCCAACTATTTTATAATCTATCTTATATATAGTAGCGTATTCATCTAAAATAGTCAAGGCTTTTTTCATAATGATCGCACCAGCAGATTGAAGTAAAAAATTAAGTCCACTATATCCATTTCTAATCCTTATCTTTCTGTTGTCAATTCCTTTAATATACCCTCGTTCCGTTGCTTGAGTAACTCTCGTTCTAAGATTATTAAGTGACGGCGTATTCTTGAGAAATTTACTTTTAAGTCTGCTTCCATCTCTGCTTGAACCTCCGACAATACTGCCGATTTTGGCATCCCCAGCACCATATAGGAATGCGTAGATAAAAGTTTTAGCAGTGTCTCTTGAGTCAAGTCCAGCTGCTTTCTGGTTTGCTGTATGTATGTCTCCATTAATAACTTCATTAGTATACTCCTCATCATTCATGTAATGTGCTAACATTCTTAACTCTAACCCTGAAGCATCAATACCTACTAGCTTCTTACCTTTAGGAACAGTCCAACATGAACGACATTCATGTCCATAAGGGCTGTAGGAGGCTGGTACTTGTGCCATATTAGGACTACTGTGTGTCATACGTCCTGTGACGGCCCCTAAAGAGTTAACATTGCCATGAACTCTACCATCTTCTTCTACTGCATCAACCCAAGACGTAACCTGAGCTATTCTTTTTTGCACTAATAAAAACTCTGCTATCAGTTGTGCCTCTGGTATTTCAGTAACTTTAACGAGCACTGACTCATCAACTATAGCTTGACCTTTTTCAGTAAAGGTTGTAGGTTTCCAACCAAAATACTGTAGATGTTTAGATATCTGTTGGCGTGATCCTAAGTTAAATTCAGGATAGGAAATCCTAGAGAAGTTTCCCCACACCTTAGTATAGGAATCACCAAGGAACTTAATACCTCTTACAGATAACTTACCATCCTTGTTATACTTAGGAACAATGTCACTAACAAACTTTGGTAGTGGTACAAATTTTGCTCTAACCTCGTCCTCTAACTCCATCTTCTTTTCTTTTAGTCTAGCGATGAGCGTCCAAGCTGAGCCTTGATCCAAAGACCAGCCGTTTTCAATTTGCTTTGTAACAATCGTCTGAACTTTATGTTCCAATAATACAGACTCATCTCCAAACTCCTCCAATCGTTCCATAAGAGTGTCGTAAAGCTTAGCAGTAACTCTGAGGTCTTGTTCACAGTAAGAAACCATTTCAGGCGTAAGCTTTGTCCAATCATTATGATCTCCCTTAGGAGACTTGAGACGGTCACCCCATGCTCCTAATGAATGACCATCTTCCAAAGATGGATTGTAAAGTTTTGAGAGTACGATTGTATCTGTAATAGTTTGAGAGTCCAACGTAATACCTAACAAATCCCTTAAGACCATAGCATCGAAGCCTATAAAGTTGTGTCCCATAACTTCTTCGTATTGATTTAACCATTCTTGTATCTCCTTTACTTCATTGTGTGGGTCTAAAAAGTGTTTCATTTGTCCTGTTTGGTAATCCATAGTCCCAACCATCCAAATGTGATCCACCTTCCTCTCGCTTAATTCTGTGGTTTCTATATCTACTATAAGCTTCTTTGTCATCTAGTAAACTCTCACCTCTCATTAAGGCTTTATGCTCTAAAGTATGGCAGTTCATACAAAGTATAACACATTTTTCAGCTTCATCAAGGAGAATTTTTAGTTTTCTACTGCCCCATGTTTTAGCATTTAATTCCATAAGTTTTGTATCAGGGTCTAAGTGATGAAAACATAACACATCTGAAGGCCATTGATTATTACATAACTCACAACTTCCTTTGACTTTGTTGAAAATGTAAGTATCTTTTCTTCGCCTTCCTCTAATAGTAGTTTGATTAGAACTCTTCATCTTCTATTGCCTTTATAGCTGGAGGTGATCCCGCCACCATGCGTCCAGTGCCTTCCTCATAGTATAACCATCCAGCATGTCCTGTACGTCCAGTACGGCGGCACTTAACTAGCTGCACTAAGGTACTGTTCCTTGTGTACTCATCGTCTGACATCTTATCTCTACTTAATAGTATAGTGTTAAAGGCTATCTGATTAATACTTCCAGAACCCTTCATGTCATACTCATTAACATCATGAGGGTCTTTAACATTAGGCTTACGCATGTGGCTAATAATAATTATACTAACACCTGTCTCTTTAGCCAGCTTAAGACATCTATCCATGAACTCATCAATCTGACCATTCTCATTACTACGTACAGCGGCATGGAGAGGATCAAGGATGATTACATCACAGTCATCACCCACTGCCATCCAACGCATCTTAGAAAACAAGGCATCAACGTCTGAAAACCCTAAGTGTTTAAGAATATGGACATTAGCCTTATTAGCAAAGTCATTGAAGAACTCACGGTACACGCTGTTGTCCCTCTTATCCTGTGGAACTAAGCTGATATTTTCTCCACTATGTAGAGACACTATCTTCTCAATAGTTTCTCCTAAGTCACTCTCTAAGAACACGGCTCCTATCTTCTTATTAGACTGAAGCACCATATCATACAGTAGGTTATAAAGCATAGTGGTTTTACCAATAGACGTTAACGCACCAACGACAGTAACCTCACCAGCTGCTAAGCCACCATTCATCATAGCATTAAGAGCACCATAGGCTGCAGGGAGTGGAATGATTTCCTCTGTACCTCTTTTGACAAAGGCATCCCAGCATTCCTCATCACCAAAACTAACTACACCTACTGGGCGATAAGGTTTTGCGTCCCACCATGCACTAATAAACTCTCTAATCTTACCAGACTGAAGCATGTCACCAGCATCCTTCATAGGGAGCGTGACTACTTTAGCTTTATCATGAGAGAACAAAGGAAGGATTTCAGAGACTGCTTTCTCACCTGCCGTGTCCATATCAAAACAAATCACTACATTCTCAAAGCTCTCAAGGAACTCTAGATTTTCTTTGATGTCTTTAAGAGCACCAGCTGCGCCTGTTTTCAAAGAGACTACAGGCCACTTACCATCGAACATCTCTGATACTGCTAAGGCATCAGCCTCACCCTCAGTTACTGTGATGTACTTACCACCCTCACGGCATACCTGTTGTCCAAAGAGGCCTGTCTTGTCAAACGTGCCTGTAGCATAGAACTGTTTACCAGCTACTGTCCTTACTTTAGTGCCTACAGTGTCACCAGTAACGATGTCACAGTAAGGGTAGTGGTGTTTTGTTATAACAGAGCCTTCATACTCTACAGTTACACCATACTTACGTGCTACCGCCTCTGATATTTTCCTATCTTTAATTGCACCATATTCGCCTGTCATCTCTAGTGTCCTCTTAGGTTTAATGTTTACAGCTTCTTCTTTATCAAACTGAAGGAAGCCACATTTGAAACAATAATCATGACCATCATCGTATACTGCTAGGTTATCGCCTTTCCTGTCCTCGCCTTTAGTGCGGCATTTAGGGCAAGGCTTCTTACCTATTACCTTTGAGTCCTTATGTTCTTTCATTTAACCCTCTTTAATACTATAAAATAAATGTGATCCTTCTCTCCTTATCAAAGTAAAAACATCAGCCCAGTAAGGATTCACATAAAAAGCATGGTAATGTGTAGCTTTCCTAAGTCCCCAGATAGACGCACCAGAAAGAACAAAGCGAGCTAAATCATATGATACTTCTTTTGCTGCCTTGTCCAACATTTTCTCTGGTAGGCCGTCACAGTAATAACTGAACTGACAACCTTGGTGTACTACATTACACACTGTATCAGGGAAAGTGTCAACCCTAACCCTATTCATAATGACCGTACCTACTGCTAGTTGTGACATAAATGTTTCACCTCTAGCTTCGTAATAGATAGCTTCAGATAAACAATCAAGCTCAGTCTGTTCTATTTCTTCGCCATAAGCATATTTGTCATGCTGTATTACAAGCATAAATATAGCAAACAGAGCAAGTATGATTTTAATCCACATCAGTTTTAACCTCATTTATTAATTTATTTAAGTACCACTTAGCTTTGAGTAAATCTTCTTCTGGTTTACTTTTGTAACCATATCTCCACTGGTATTTAAGAGCATTTCCTTTTAGATAACCTCTAAATTCTTCTTTACTCATGCTGGCTTGTATAGCGTCAATACACTCAATACCATACTCATTATGGTTGTAGTGTTTAGGGTGGTTCACTGCATCATCATTTGAACCAGTACCATTCAACATCATAAAATCAAGAGGACTTGTCATTTTTTTAACTTCCAATATATCTTAGGTGTATCCCCATCTGCTTGTGATGTAATAGCAAGAGAATTAGAATCAGGGTTTTGCTCTCCTACGTAGTGCCAAGTGTACCCTGCTTTAATATCCTGATCTGCCTTGTTAAAAAATTCTTGGTTGTCTGTTAAGAACAGCGTACTAAATACCACTACTACAATAACAATCATGATTTTCTACTCCAAGCCTTTTGCCACAGCCAATTATCTAACTTAACTAACCAATGGGCTACTTTTAACAGTGGTTTTGTTCTATAAATGTTCATCTATTAAACTCCTCTTTTAAAATATAGGGTTAGGTGTGCTTCTTTAAAACTTCCACACACCTAACTAACGAAGCCTATCTCCGGCTCATCTGAGCAAGCCCTTGTCTGCGGGTCTTGAACCCGCTTCTATCGTCACAGTTTGGACTGCCGACTAGCTGGTCACTACCCAGCGTGTATACTAGAAGTCCTCGTCATCTTCTCCACTGTGTTCAGCCATCTCTAGCACCTTAACCTTCTTAAGGTAGGCTGTAGTGCCGTAGGTAGGGTGTGGCTCCCCTGCTTCCCACATCACTCGTACTTTAGAACCATAAGGGACGTTTTTACTAATCTGATCCCCTTCTGCGTCCACCACTTGCACATCAAATTTAGATGCAAACTTGCGTTGAGGCTGGTTTTTATACTCCTTGACCTTAATACCAGCAGCCTCTACCTTAGCAGCCTCGTCAGGGTCCATGTTGATAACTATTGAAAACTTACCAGTGTCTTGACCATTGTAACGCTCAGTCTCTGACAAGTTAACAAATGCAGCAATACCTTCTGTAATCATATTATATATCCTTTATCAGTTGTTATATATTTAGTTTACTTTGATAGTTTTAATAAGTCAACATTTAATTTATGATTTTCTCTTAAAAGACTCCATGTAAGATCAGCCAACTTATCTCCTTTCTTTACAAGTTCACCTACACTGGCATTCTGTATGTCAACATCCCACCATTTCTCTAGCTCTGTGTTAATGAATAAATCGCGCTGCATGTTGCACCTTTTCTAGTTGTTTACTTTTAGTGGTGGAAGTATCTAAATTTAAGGTTCGCGTATTAAAATCTTCTACTTTAAATAATTTAGACCACCATTTTATCAAAAATTTAGGCATCTTCTAACTCATCCTCCAAACATTCTACCATGTAGTTAAACCCTAGACACTCCTCAGGATCATCATAAGTGCCTTGTAAGAGTCCACAAGAATACTCCCACCCAGTATCTGAGTAAAACACCTTTTCAAAGTGTTGGCACTCGTCACAGGCAGAACTATTATCATTGTAATAGTTACCTACAAGGTCCCATTTTGCTTGATTTGTCAAGTTAACCATTTAATTCACCCCTTTTGGGTAGTCACTGTGTGCTCTTTTAAAATCCTCATGTGCAGCCTCAGCCTCTGCCGCCATGTAAGCGTCTTGTGTCACCTTGGTTAAAAAAACCATGTAGTCAGTTATAATATCATATTCTGTAGATTTATCATGTAGGTCTTTGGCTACATCTGCCATATCTTTTAGAACTATACCACGTTCACATAGTAAATCTACTACCAGCATATTGTCAAGCATATTAATACCCTTCTTTGTAATTGTCAATTTCCTTTTGTGCCTCTTTAGCTAAGAACTCTCTCTTATGAGACCTAAAAATACTAGGCCTATAAAATTTATCCATAACTACCTTTTCAGGATTTCTTTTTTTAACTACTTTTTTTTGTCTTGTTTTAGACATAATCAAAACCTCATAATTAATTTAAAGCATAGCCGCACTACCCGATACTTCGATAGTCGTAAGAACTAAGGCCTTTTTTGCTTGATCTAGCCAATTTAGTAACTACCCGTAAACATGAGAACTACCCCTAAATTATCCTACAACGGCTATATTTTAAATTAATCATTATCTTATCTTAAGTGGTCTTAAGTGTCACTTTAATAATTAAACTAATCAAAGTTAAAGATTAAAGTTATAACTCAAGACCACTTAAGTATATTAAACCTTATCCTGTTTACTGTCAATACCTATATTTTTAATTTCGTATTCAAATTCAGAAAGTGTGGCATATATATCACTATTACACTCCCCACATGTGTCTAAAAATTCACTTGTATGATTACACTTAATAGTACTTTCTACAGTTGTCAAGTTCTTATCACATATTTTACAGCGCATTTTTTTAATCCTTCCTAACAATTCCCATAGAAAAATTAGCTTCTCTCTTTGCTATTACTACTAGAGCCGTCTCTTTATTAGGTAGCATATATATTTCATGCCCCTTTTCTATTGTGGTTTCACACTGTGAGAACTTCCAACCTAGTTTTTCTGCGTCTTGTTTAGTCATTTTATATTATACCTTTACTTCAAATGTTAATTCTTTTCTTTGATCTTTATGTAAATCATAAACTGTACTATAAAAATCAATGACTTTATCATGAGCTATACTCGTAGCTTCACGCTCCGCTTCTTCGTAGCTTAAGCCTAAATCTAAACAGTCTTCGAGTTCTTCCTCAAAGAATTTAAACCACATCTCTTTTCCCTGCATAATCAAAACCTCCTATCAATGATAATTCGTTTAATGTATCCCAATAATTTAACTTAAATTCCTCGCTTGAATATGTCAAGCTTAAATTACCTGTAGCGTCCCTTAAGTATGTATCGCCTATGTCATAGCTACCATATGTCATATCTGTTTTGATAGCTACGAACCACCTAGCATAAGGGTTTTTTAGCTCTTTAGACGGCTTTTGATAGCTCTTTAAAACGTGCACTAGGGTATGACCTAAAGGCCCTATACCTTCAAAAGTGGCGTAAGGGTTCTCTTTTGTACGTCCTTTACTCATTAAGTTCTTTTCTTTACTACTCATAATTCTAACCTTTTAATAGTTTCCTGTTAAAGTAATCTCTAAGCCATGCCAATTAGCTTTAAACCCTAATCCTCTTACTGTCAAGGCTTCTATAGTATCCATAAACTGTAATGTAGTATCACATGATATAATCATTATTCTAACCTTTCCCGTCTGTATCTATAAACAAAATAATTATAGCCATGAATAACATGAAACCTATTACTAGTTCTAATAGCATCATAAGTCAATCCTTAAACTAGCTTCGTTAACTATCTCTATAATGTCGCTGCTTGTCAAGACCACTTGAGTATCTGTTTTTTCAAAGTCAAACCTTAGTGAATTTTCACTTTGCCAAGTAGCGTCAAACACACGGCCTTTATCTTCATGACCTCTTATTAACATACCCGGCCATACTTCGTCAACTCTAATTTTCATAAACATTGTATTTCCTTTGTTTTAGTGTGTTAAAAATATCACAGGTTTTGATGCTTGCCAACATAGACCACAACTACCACAACTGTCAACCCTATTTAACTGTACTGGACATATAAATGCCTGTTTATGTTTAACCTTATCCATTGCAAGGGGATTGTCACCACTTAAGGCCGTCATTGTAGGGCTGTTTATATCACCACTAGTACGAACCTGCCAACGTGGTCTTATCATAGCGTTTACAAGCTTGCCTATAGCAGTGTCACGGCCTCTTTGAGTGTAACCATACACATGCAAGGCCGGAAACATGTCAAGCCATTGCTGCCATTGCTTTACATACTCCACGCTAAAAAAATCACCTAGGACATGCAAACGTACTAGAAAGCCTTTAGAATACTTCTTTTGTAAAACTATTAACTCTTTATGCATAGCAGTGATTAAATGTTCATCTGCTACATAACGAGTAGCTAGATGCATATTGTTACCGTAACACGTTTTCCAATGTGCACAGGTGTCACTGCACGTTTTACGTTCTTCAAGCGTTACTGTGAATATAGGCATACCATTTAATCTACCTTTAGTAACTTTCCGGCCAAGTTTTTGATTAGTGCTTTTCTTTATCACTAATTCAGTTTTGCCCATACCTTCATTGACTGACTTAACTTTGTATTGAAACAAGGATTGACCCTGTGCGATTGCCGCCTGTGTTTTTGTGAGACCTTGTAGCATTAAATTTTCCATAGTCATTATTCTTCCCTCCTAGATACGGGCAGATCATCAGGGACTACGTTTACAACCCATGCAAATTCACCTTCATCGCTCTCATAGTCCTCTATGAATTGTAACTTAACCCTTAACTCATGCTTCTCTAATATGTTATTAATTAGAGCAACACCTTCTTCAAAGCCATCACTTTTATAGCTGTCATTGAAAACAATTACATTGCTTGTCATTATCTTAACTCCTTTTTTGACGTTCAACTACATAAGCATCAAACTGTGCCCATAGTTTTTTTGAATATTCAGTTTTACCTTGTTCAAATTCAGGGTTAACTTCCCATGCATTCTTAATATCATTTATAGCGTACGTTAAGCTATCAAGTGACATGTGTTTAGCTTGTTCTGTGTAGTGTTTAAGGTCTAATGCCATTATCTTAACTCCTCTAGTTGTTTAAAGTGGTCTTAAGTGATAGCCCCTAAATTGTCAAGGGCTATCTGTTAAGATTACCTATGTGCGAGTTGTGTATAGTAAAGTCCTAATACTGCTAATTCCATATTTTCTTTGAGATCATACACATTACCATTAAATTCATAATACATATTACCTTCTTCGTCATGCCATATATCAACTGTATAAGTCTCTTTATTTTCCCCTGTATAAACAATTATATTATCTTTATAATTCATTTCAAAGTCTAAAGATTTAGCGTTCATTATCTTAATTCCTTTAGTTGTTCTGTTGTCTTGATTTAAGTTATAGACTTATGAATGTACCTTGTCAACATTTAATTTCACTTTATTTAAATTAATTTCACATAAGATCACATAAGATAAATGAACATGCGTGCGCGTAGTACATCTTTAATGGCATGTCAAGTGTTTATTTTTGGTGGTCTGTTGTGGTCTTAAGTGGGCCAATGATCTAGGGTCATACACTCTTCCACTTTGGTCTTCACCAGAACACCATGCAAAGACTGGGCCACTTAGGTGGTCTTGAGTGGTCACCTGTGAACTAAAGTGGCATGAGAATTGCATGTATTCCAATGGGGGAGGGACCCTTTTGATTCCTAAATATTTTTAT
>TARA_R110002126_G_scaffold282396_3_pt1 | contig 15970 bp, 11 predicted proteins | sample TARA_R110002126 | Tara Oceans TARA_R110002126 (sample SAMEA4397536) | marine metagenome | biome: Polar Biome; feature: [DCM] deep chlorophyll maximum layer (ENVO:01000326); material: water (ENVO:00002006), including particulate matter (ENVO:01000060) such as... | depth 30 m
TACCCGTTCAGCGTAAGTGTCATGGCCGCATTGTTGGCTGTAGGCGCTATAGGCTTGCTGTTCGTCGGTAAAGTTCTGAGCCTGACCCTGATAGGGGTCGATAACCTGGATTAGTGTATCAACGGCCGCTAAATCCCGCAGCAGGCCTTTAAGCCCGGCGCAGTCGCCGAAAATGTCAGTTACTACAAGCAGCCTCACTGCGCCTGTTCTTTCACTAAACGCTGCTGCAGCCGCTGCGTCACACCTTCCGAATAAGCCTTACAACCGTCGGGGTCTGTTAAGCCGGCACCGCTTTGCAGTCGGGTTCGCATATTACTGGCCGACGGGTGGGGTGTTAGCAGAATTTGGCAGTCAAGCTTAGCCAGGCTCGCTAACCCGCTCCGGTAGGCTTGCAGGTAAGTAAGGTGCTCGCTAAAACGATAACTGTCACTGCTAACCGGCGATAAACTGTCGGCATACACCAGCACCTGGCATTTGTCCGCTTCACAGCTGGTCCACTGCCAGCTTAATGCACCCGGGGTATGTCCTGGTGTGGCCACAGGCATCAGGCTTAGTTTACCCAGAGTAACGACCTCACCGGCGGTGACCAACCCATCAACCCTGGTAGCCGGAAACGGCTGGTGCATACCGGCTTGCGGGTCGGCAGCAGCCACCACGCCGCTGGCTAACACCGGCGCTGCTTCGCGTGATGCCAGCAGCCTGGCACCGCTTAGTTGCTGTAGCTTTGCTAAACCAGCAACATGGTCGAAATGCTCATGGCTTTGCAGTAGCAGTTTTATATCTGTTATTGCAAAGCCAAGCGTTTGGATATTGGCTGCGATCACCTCTGCGCCTGCTTCAGTGGCGCCGTCAATCAGAATATGGCCATCGGCACTGGTGATCAGAATAGCGCTGATTCCACAGGTGCCGACATAGTAGCTATTGGCATAAATCTGAAAGGGCGGCCCGGCTTTGTCCCACTTATCCCAGTCAGTGCAGTTGTTAACCCAGTCACTGGCTGGCGGGCTTGCTATTGGTGCAGGCGCTGTTGTGCTGCAACCGGCCAGTATGGCAGCAAAACTTAAGGTACTGACAAATAAAAAATGGTGAAAACGTTTAACGAGGGGCATAACCAGCGCCTTACTTTTGGCGGGACATTGAAAAGACGCCACCATGCAAAATGATGCGCCAGACATTAGCCGGCTTTAAACCACTTTACAACCAGTTGTTTGTGCCGGAGACCATGCCTTTTCGCGCTATAGCGCCAACGTTTTTGCATAAAAAACGCACCACTAATGTTAAATTAAAGCTGCATAAGTTAATGTCTTTAATCTGAGTCATTCTGCTGTAACAGCCAACCCTCGTTCCATAGGGTGGCTGTAGATTTAAAGATTACAAAGGAAATAATTATGAGAACTATGACGTTTTGTGCAACTGTGATGCTATTTATTTTTACTGCAACGTGTCTTTTTAGCCCGCAAACTGTGGCCAAGTCACAAGACCTGTTGGTTAATAAACTTTCCGATGACGCTTACGTTTTGCGGTTTTCAAATTCATGGACAAATATAGGTTTATTGCAGATAGGTAACAGCGTGGTCTTAATCGACCCGGCCGCCGGCAATGGAAACCTGGAGGCATTAACCCAATTTATGAAAGACACTTTCCAGTATTCTTCGTGTTATGTCCTGAATACCCATGAACATCCTGATCATACCAGCGGCAACGACTACTTTCTGTCGAAAGGGTGCCCGCTTATCGACAATGTGGACAATTTGGAAGGGCTGCAGGCGCTGAACTTTGACGCGCATACCCTGAGTGACAGGGTTTTTTATCATCAGGCAAGCAATAGCATGTTTATTGGCGATATTTATGAGACCAGAGGCCGGGCGCTCCCGACATTCTGGTCTGGCGGAATGGCTGCACTTAGTCAGGCTGTTGACGGAATTTTAGCATTGGGCGATGACAGCACCGTTATTATCCCGGGTCACGGCGCCCCCACCAATAACGAACAATTGGCGGCTTATCGCACACACTCTGCTGATTGGCTGGCAACAGTAAAAACGCTGAGTGGCAATGGACTATCTGCCAGAAAAATGAGCCAGAATGAAGAAGTCCAACGCATGGTAGAGAGATTCAATATTAATGGCATGACGCCATATATCAACGAACCGTCATTGATCAGATTTATAGAAAAGACGGAGGCAATGTTAGAATAAGACGCAAAACTAACCCTATTTCAGGAGGTAATGTGGAAGCAGACTTTTGGCTGCAAAAATGGCAGAGCAGAGAAATTGCTTTTCATCAGGCGGCGGCTAACCCGTTGCTGGTTCAATGTTTTCAGCAACTGCATCTGATCCAGGGTAGCCGGGTATTTCTGCCGCTATGCGGTAAAACCCTCGATATTAGCTGGCTGCTGGCCAGCGGCTACCGGGTGGTGGGGGCAGAATTAAGCGAAATAGCGGTTAACGAATTGTTCAAAGAGCTGGGCGTCATGCCAGTGGTAAAGCCCGTTGGGGAGTTGCAACACTATGCCGGCCCAGATATTGATATTTTTGTCGGCGATATATTTAAATTAACTGCCGACGTGCTGGGCCCGGTAGACGCAATCTACGACCGGGCCGCGCTGGTGGCGTTACCCGCCGATATGCGGCCAGATTATGCGCAACATCTTACCAGACTAAGCCAGTGCGCCCCGCAACTGGTGATTTGCTTTGAGTACAACCAGGCTTTGCTGGCAGGGCCGCCGTTTTCAGTTGATAGTGTGCAAATGCAGCAACTGTACGGCGACAACTACCAGCTTAGCTGTGTGGCAACCCTACCCGTTGCTGGCGGCCTTAAGCGTAAATGCGAAGCGACAGAGAGGGCCTGGTTGTGTATTTAAGGCAACCCCATGCAGTTTGCATAAAAGCTGACACTGGCTGGCCAGTCTGAGAATACCCCTATTACCCCGACGTCTTGCGCCATAACATGCAACACGTCCAGCATATCGCCATCGTTGTTGATGACCGGGTTGACCGTTTGATAATACCAGCCGCCACCTTTTTTTAACGGACCGGAGCGTTCAAACGACCAGGCGATAATATCCAGCCCGGCCTCTTTAGCGTTGCGGGCGTAAGCCGAGGGTACAATGTTGTTGCTGGCGTCCAATTCAAGCAAGGCCCACATTGGCGGCGCCACAATTTTCAACCCTGCTGCGGCGTAGCCTTGTAGATCTGAGGCTGATGGCAGCTCTGACGGATCATTGGCGTCGTCCAAATACACCGCCTGCCGGCCATAAGTAGACTCATTGGCTATCCAGTAATGAATATCTTCGATATCAAATGACTGTGGCCAGACATCCCGGGGCTTGATGCCTGCAGCACGATACTCATTGATGAGTTGCTGAGCATAGTCAGCCTGGCTGTACGTGCCTTCATAAGGCATGGGTACCTCTGCTGCTTTTAACTCCGGGGTGAATTTTACGCCCAGTTGTTTAAACAACTCGATGCTTTCGGCGTGCGTGAGCAGGGGGCCCGAGTTGGCGTACAAGTCGGTACGCCAGGCAGGCGTGCCCTGCATATACTCTGCAACGCTGGTAGCCTCAGGATTAAAAGCATCCATTTTACCCTTTAACATTTTGAATTCTGCTAAGGTTATGTCGCTGGTGCAGCATCTGGCGCTCGCTGGCGTGCCTGTGGCAGGGTCTGCCGGGGTAAACGGTTCGCTGCATTTTGCTGCCAGCTCGGGTATGGCCAGAATATTCGTGGTGGTGTGCAAATCGCATTGTGAATGGCGGCAAACCAGCTCTTTGTCACTGGTAAAGGTAACATCACACTCCATAATGCCGGCACCCATGCTGGCTGCAGCTTCATACGACTCCCTGGTATGCTCCGGAAATTGCAAAGGTGCGCCTCGATGACCAATAGAAAACTGAGTTTTCTTTAACTTGCGGCCGGTATTGCAACGTTGTAACTGGTCTTTCAGTGGGCCTGGGTCCATATTTTCTACCAGATAAGCGGGGCGCGGCCCGAACTGCACTGCATACTTGTCGGGTACTTTAAGAGAAGGACTACTGACAGTTGTCTGGCTATCGTTTTTTCTGAGGACGGTGTTAGTATCGCCGAAGGCAAACACCGGGCTCAGCAATAGGGCGACGTGCAGGGTGGATATGACAAGACCGCGCAATATCTTTAAATTGAGCATAAATTTTTCCTTGGTAGTTAATTTAACAATAGCAGCATTAAGGAACGCATTTAACAGCCGATTCACTGCACGGCAGTACTACCCTAGCCAATATTTGTGAATTAAAAGCGCAAATTTAATGACGATAATGTGATCATCTAATCTGCACCGACTGGTATGGATCTTTGTTTTTACGGTTCAGTCTGCGGTAGGCTTAAAGCCTGTATGCTTGAACATTGCGAATGGCAGCGTCGTAAAGCGGTTTTTTTCTGGAATCTGACATCGGGTGGTAAAGAGTGAATGACCCAAGGTGAACGCGGTTTTGTAGGCTGGACATGGTTTGTGCTGTGGCGCGTCGTGCTGGGCATGGTGCTGTTGTTGCTGATCCTGCTGCTAACCCTGCGGTTTATAGCGCCTCCCACCTCCTCTTTTATGCTGCAAAGCCCCCATCCGGTAACGCAAACCTGGGTCAGCATTGATACCTTGCCCTCCCATGTGGCGCTGGCGCTGGTGGCCTCTGAAGATCAGCGTTTTCCTCAGCATTTCGGCATCGATTTTACTGCCATCAGTGATGCACTTGAGCAAGCCGACGATGGTGATGGCGTGCGCGGTGCCAGCACCATTACCCAGCAAACCGCGAAAAACCTGTTGCTATGGCCGGGCCGCAGTCTGGTTCGCAAAGGTATGGAGGCGGGCTTGGCGCTGAGTCTGGAAGTTATCTGGGGTAAAAAGCGGATTCTGGAAGTGTATTTAAATATTGCTGAGTTTGGCAAAGGCATTTATGGCGTTGAAGCGGCCAGCCAGCATTATTTTGGCAAAACAGCCAGCCGGCTAAGTGTTAACCAGGCGGCAAGGCTTGCGGTGATGCTGCCAAGCCCGCGCAAGCGCGACCCACGTCAACTCACCCCGTATCTTAGCCAGCGGGTAACCTGGGTTGAGCGGCAAATGCGCCAACTTGGCGCGGGCTACCTGAAACCGGTTCTGAATTGACAGGCCCTGGTCAGCCAGTGGTAACTATAATTAAACCAAGCTTTTCTGCTGCATTACGCTACCGTTGTTTATTGCTTAGTTAACTTCAGTGTATGGATATCTTTTTCAATCGCAAATGAGCTGTATAACAACTGCTGTTGGTTGATATCGGAGATGTCCTGCCCAGCCAGGCGGATATCAGCTAACTTCGCCGTACTTTGGTTAGCATAAGAAAAAAACCACACCGCTGCATCGCCATCCGTATTGCTATGCGGACTTAGCAACAAATAGATGCCGTGATCTTTAGCAAAGTACTGTGCAATGCGATCTTGGTTGCCGGCGACAAAGAGTGTTTCGCCATTAGCGTCTTGTATTTGTTGTGAGTCTAATTGAAAACGCGCGCCATTGTGCAGCACCTGATGCTTATTACTGGCGACAATATGTTGCTGTTGCCCGCTAGCAACAGCAAATATATTCCAGTGGCTAAACGGCTGTGATACCTGGCGGACAACGACTTTATCTATGTTATGCAGCCACTGTGTAGGCTGGCCAATTACCTGATCAAAATGTTGCACCACAGGTGTCGCAGCGGCCAGATCAACAATCACCAAACGCTGATTTCTGGCAAAGGCCAACTGCTTATTGTCAGCCGACCAAACAGGTTGCGATAATGCCAGCTGCTGGTCTTGATTGTCGTACACCAGACGCTCGGTGTTGGTGGCGATATCGAGCACAAATATCTGGCCATGGCCGTGTTTATTAGACACGTAGGCTAACTGGCGGTTGTCAGCAGAGAAACTGGCTTGCCAGTCGTGCATGGTAGAGTGGGTAAGTTGCCTGACCTGCTGGCCGGTTAAGTCAAGACTGAAGACGTTACCGTTGATTTTTGCCTGAGTGTAACTAAGCTGACGACCGGTTGGCGATAACGCCGGATAGTGTAAAAAGGCATAGTTTTCAAAATCTAGTTTAGTCAGTTGCTGTTGCCCGTCTAAGACGAACAAGCCCTTACCATCGCTTAGTAAATAACCGCCAAACGCCTTGTTGTAGGCGATAAAGTACCAGTTAGCATCCAGCGTTTTAACATCACTGATCTCAGCCGTCGCCGTTGACAACAGCTTGATTTGCGAGCGCTGTTGCTGATCAAATCCCAGCACGGTAATAGCGTCTTCATTCGCTGAGGGGGCGATACGATACGGCGAAAACTGATGATTAGGCGATAACAACAAATCTACCTGGCCGCTGGCTAAATCACCCTGGTACAGTTGTTGTTTGCCCTGTTGCTGCGCTAAAAAAAACACCGATGCACCAACGCTGAAAAACGGGCTGACAACACCGGTATCCGGCAGAGCAAAATGCTCGTTGCTGGCCTGTAGCTGGTAATCATCAGACAGCGTTAAGCTGATAAAGCGCACGGTATCTGCCTGTTGCGAGGCAAGTAGCAGCCTTAAACTGGCGGGTTGGTCGGCACTGGCCGGCAGCCAGGCAAAGAAATCAATACGGCTGTTACTGCGATACAACAATTGGTTTTGCGTTCTGTCCAGCGACGTTAACCACAACTCACTGTATTGCTGATGCTGGGTGTCTATTGTTTGCGTTACATATACCACAGCCTGGCTGTCGGGCGTAAACATACTGTAAGACTCTTGTGCTGTGGTCGCTGTAACAGGCTGTAGCTCTGATACCCGCCATTGCACAGCTGTCTGCCGGGAGTGTTGTACCAGTAGTACCAATGCGCAAACCAATACCATAGCAATGGCGGCGATATAGTTACGCCTGACCGCGCTACTTGGCCGCACAGCGTCAGACGGGGCCGCAGGTTGCTGGTCATTTGTCAGTGCTATAGTGGCATGCAGTGCATAGCCGCGTTTGGGGTGTGTAGTAATTAACACCTTGCTGGTATCGTTAAACACGTTTCGAAGTTGATTAACTGAGCGCCTGACAGAAACCGGGCTGTAGATAGATCTGGGCCATACCCGGGCAAATAACTGCTCTGCACTTATTACGTTACCTGCTTCCTCTGTTAACACCAGCAGCACCTGCATTACCTTCGGTTCTAACGTCAGTACAGTACCGTCCGGTAGCAATACTGCCCCGCTTGCCGGCGAAATAAAATATTCATTTAAGCTAAATCCGGCCAGCAGAGTGGCTTCTGCGGTGTTTTTATGTCTGATGCCTGCTGTTTCAAAAACTTCCAAGTTAATGATATTCCTTGTTTTAATTTCAATTAACACTTTCCGAACAAAAAAAGCAGGCTTTGTTTATCGCCAAAGCAAGCTAATTACAAAACACTGGCTGCGGTTATTTCATCGTGCTGGCAGTAAACGCTGCCGCGCCTGATGTCACCACTAAAATTGCCATCTGAAGCAATTGCCAATCAACTTAGTCAGGGTGCCTGTTTATTATGATACGTTCACTGTTAAAATTTATACACCTGTTTGATATTTTAAAACTTTTTCTGATCTTAGCGCTGGGCTTTGCCGCAGCTGCTACTTACGCCAACGCTGATAGCAACAATGAAAGCAGTGCTGAGGGCAAAGCGGCGCAGTACCAAGCCGGCATGGACGCCGCAATCGCTATGCTGCTAAGTAATGAGCCGCATGCGGTAAGCCATTTTGTTGACAGCCAACTGCATAGTGACGTGTTGCAGAGCTTTGGCGGCGACGGTCGCGAGCGCTATATCGGTTATCTCAGTGCGGAAAAGCGATTTCATGGCGCCTTTAGCTTGCTGTCGTTGCTGCCGATCACGCCGGAGCAACGCTATTATGAGGCCAAACTGCACTCGCACAATACTGAACTTGATTACACGCTAAGGTTGGGTTTTAGCGCAGAAGCGCCGTTCAAAGTCAGCACGATTAGCCTTAATTACCGCACTGTTGCTACAGATAAAGCCTTAGCCAGGCTAAGTCAGCAGCAAGTGGTGAGTGAGTTATCCGGCTATATTGACCGGCTGGCCGGGCGCGGGCTGTTTTCCGGCACTGTGCTATTGGCAGATCAACAGGGCGTGATATATCAAACGGCAAAAGGCATGGCCGACTTGCGCTATCAGGTCAAAAACAATACTGACACCAAATTCAATTTAGCTTCAATGAATAAAATGTTTACTGCTGTCAGCGTATTACAGTTGGTCGCAGAGAAAAAGCTGGCGCTGGATGACAAATTGATAAACTACGTCGACCGCGAACTGTTCGCCGCTGGTGACTTTGACAGCATCACCATAGCGCAACTGCTGACGCATACTGCCGGATTGGGTTGGCCAAACTACCCGGATATGTCGCAGAATAAATTAAGAAACTTAAATGATCACCGTCCTTTTCTGAAACACTTACCGCTCAACTCGCCACCAGGCAGTCGGTTTAGCTATAGCAATGAAGGTATGTTGCTACTGGGTATGGTGATAGAGGCGGTATCTGGTAAAAGTTATGACGATTATGTGCAGCAGCATATTTATGCCAAAGCTGGCATGCCGAACAGTGGCAACTTTGATATCGATGGCGTTACGCCCAATATGGCGATGGGGTACGGCTACTCGCAACAATTACAGTCAATGCAAACCAACTGGTTTATTGCCGGCATTAAAGGCAGTCCGGCAGGTGGTGGTTATTCCACCATTAACGATTTATACCAGTTTGCCACAGCGTTAACCCAATACCAGTTGCTGCCCAGGGCCTTAACCGAGGCAGCGTACAGCGCCAAACCAGAATTAAACTCAGCCTGGTATGGTTATGGCTTTTCGGTGCAGACCAATAGCCACGGCCGCGTAGTGGGCCACAGTGGAGCCTTTATCGGTGTCAGTTCAGCCATGCAGATATATCTAGATAAGGGTTATACCCTGGTAGTGCTGTCCAATCGGGACTTTGCCAGCGAACCTGTTGTGGCGATGGCAGACAGCCTGCTGAGCCGTTTGTAACCGGCAAACCACAGACTTGCCTAAACCGGCTTTGTTACTACACTTTTTATTTTAAATAAAAAGATGCCAATAAATGACAAAAACGTTAACTTTATTGCTGCTGGTGGTTTGCTGCCAGCTTACGGCTGCCAGCAAACCTGAGCTGTTACTGGCGCAAGTGTATAACGATAGCATTGATGTGCAGCAGTACTGGGTAAGTGAAAAGCTGGATGGGGTGCGTGCCTTCTGGGATGGTAAACGGCTGATTAGCCGTGGCGGCAATGTTATTGCCGCACCCGCCTGGTTTGTTGCCGGTTTTCCTACACAAAAATTAGACGGTGAATTATGGCTAGGCCGCAATAAGTTCGCCGATACGTTAAGTATTGTCAGTAAACATCAGCCGGTCGACAGTGAATGGCAGCATATTCGCTATTACCTGTTTGAGTTACCGGACGCCGCGGGTACTTTTACTGAGCGTATTCTGGCGATGCAACGCCTGGGCCAGCAACACAGCAGCCCCTACTTGCAGGTAGTAACGCAGTTTCGGATTGCTGATAACGCGCAATTGCGGGCTAAACTGACAGAGCTTGAAAACGCCGGCGCTGAAGGTCTTATGTTGCATCATCAGGATGCCTTATACAAAACCGGTAGAAGTAGCGATTTGTTGAAGCTGAAGACCTATCATGATACTGAAGCAGAAGTGACGGGTTACCGGCCCGGCAAAGGAAAATACCGGGGTATGGTCGGCGCACTTATTGTTAAAACGCCGCAAGGTAAAATCTTTGCCATCGGCAGCGGCTTAACCGATGCCTTACGCCAGACCCCGCCACCCATTGGTGCTGTGGTGACCTACCGCTATAACGGCCTGACTAAAAACGGTTTGCCGCGTTTTGCCCGGTTTTTGCGGGTGCAGCAGGCTTTTTAATTAAACCGGCGGGTGCCAGTTTAGGGTGTCGGTAAATGAATGACAAATTTCGATATCGCCATCAGCAATCGCGCGTTGCAGCTGTGTTGCGTCAACATCAGCGGTGTCCAGCGGCAAGGCAGTCTGGTAGTGTTGTACCCCAACCCAACCATTTCGGCCGGAGTATTTTGCTGCATACAGACAGAGATCGGCGAGGCGAAGTAGTGCAGGCCAGGGCTGGGTGGTGGCATCTGCTGGTAGCGGGTAGCAAGCGTACCCCACTGAACAGCTAACATTTAGCGAGAGCTGCTCATCGACTTCAAAAGGGGCTCTGTGCACCGATTCGACAAATCGCCCGGCAAGTTGACTGGCATCTTCACGTTCAATAAATCGGGCGACGGCGACAAATTCCTCACCCCCCCAGCGCACCAGATAGTCTGTCTGGCGAAATACCAGCTGCATTCTGTGTTTTAACTGTTGTAAAACCAAATCACCGACAGTGTGGCCATAGGTATCGTTCAGCGCTTTAAAGTTATCAAGATCGATCATAAACACAACCAGATCAGCCCCTTTTGGCTTGGCCGTTTTACCTGCCTGCCAGTCTTGTTGCAGGCGCCGGCAGTGTTCCAGATCGCTTTCTATATGATCCTCTAAAAAACGCCGGTTATGCAGGCCGGTAAGTTTGTCGGTAAGGCTGATGGTTTCCAGTTGCTGATAGGCCAGACTTAACTCATGATTTTTTTGATTCAGCTCGGCGGTTCTGGCCGCAACCTGTTGGCTAAGGCGCTGATTAAGCCGTTTTTGAATTAACCGGCGATACAGCGACAGCAGCAGAATAAACGCGGCCGCCAGACCCAGGATCCAAAAGTTACGGGACCATCTGTGTTGCTCCAGCAAAGCCTGCTGCAAAATTTGCTGTTGCTGTAACCGATCAATTTGCTGTTGCTGGCGGATAAATTCGGTCTGGGCCTGAATAGAAGCAATCGCAGACACCCGTTTATTATTAAAAATATCGTCTTCCAGTTTGTTTTGTTGCATTAGCGCTGCCAGCGCCTCACGGGTCCGGTCTTGCTGCAGCAGCACGTTCACCCGCATTTGCTCAAGTTGCGCTTCATCTGCCCGTTCGTTGTTCTGGCGGGCACGGCTAACGCCTGCTTCAATGTAATCGAGTGCGCTGTCGTACTCGCCCATGGCTATCGCGAGCTCGGTGGCAAGTTTATAGGCATCGACCAGCAAACTGTTGTAGTTGTGCGCGGTGGCGCGGCTAATAACACCAGTAATAAGTGTTACGGCTTGCGGGAAATTACCCTGATGCATGGCAAGTCTGGCCTGATTGGTGCGGGCCCAGTCTACATCGCGTGGTGCACTAATTTGTTCAAACAGACTTAAGGCCTGCTGCAAATGATCTGCGGCCTGCTGATAGTCACCCGATTCGCTGTAAAGAAAACCTAGTTTATTATGGCTGTAAGCGATATCGCGCAAATTGCCGTTAGCTTTATCCAGTTCCAGTGCTTGTTGAAAATAGCTCAGCGCCTGGCTGGTATCGCCCAGCACCCGGTGCAAGTCGCCGAGATTATAAATGGCACTGGCAATCCCGCTTTTATTGCCGGTTTGATAGTGTAGGGTGAGTGACTGCTGATGGGCCTGCAATGCCTGCTCATACTGGCCCATTTTTTCCAGTGTGGTGCCAATGCTGTTGTACCCAGAGGCAATGGCCGAAGGGTCGTTCAGCTGCTGATAAAGTTGCATGGCCTGATACAGGTATTCAAGCGCTTTTTGATAATCACTCTGATAACGGAATGTCTGACCAAGTTGTCGCAACGCATTGGCCAGTGACAATGTCTCTGCCACACTTTTATACTGACTGATCGCCTGCTCCAGATACTCTCTGGCCTGCGGGTAATTGTTGCGCTCCATTGCATTGCGGCCCAGCTGATAATAGGCATTGCCCAATTCTTTCTGGTCAGCCTGTGCAATTGCGGCGCTTAGATACTGCTGGGCAAGCTGATCTGCGCTATTCATCTTCCCTTGTTGACGGGCCTCTGCTACTGCCTGACGCAAAGAGTTTAACTCGGGCGGAGCGGCTGCCACTGCGCTACAGCTAAGCCACATTGCCAGTAGCAGCGGGTAGAATAGATGCCGCAAGCTACACTTTTCTTTAACAGTGACAGAGGTAAAAGTCATATCAGAGCGTTTTTGCCTGTAATTGCAGTTTGCTGAACAGGGCAGGCAGCTGCTCAATTGCCACAGCGGGTGACCAGTAGTACCCCTGGCCCTCTGTGCAGCCTAATGCCTGCAGTTTACTAATAACCTCTTCATTTTCAATGCCTTCGGCTATGGTGGTTAAACCAAGGCTGGTAGCCATCTGAATAATGGCCTGAACCAGCGGCGCATTGGCTTGCCACTGGGCAGCGGTAGAAATAAATGAACGGTCGATTTTCAGGGTGCTGGCATTAAAACGCCGCAGATAGCTCAGGTTAGAGTAACCGGTGCCAAAATCGTCAATGGCAATGGTAACGCCCAGCTGGCTCAGGCCACTAAGTTGTTGCAGGATATGATCGGTATCGTCAACCAACAATGATTCAGTTAGCTCGAGCTCTAATGCCTGGGCCGGCAGCCCAGCCTGCTGCAATGCCTGTTCGATAATGTGTTGCAGCTGGCCATCTTTAAACTGTACCACCGACAGGTTTACCGCCACCCGTAACTGGCTAAAACCCTGCTGACGCAGTTGCGCACAATGCAAACAGGCCTGGCTAATCACCCAGCTGCCTAATTCGCTAATTAAACCGCTGCTTTCGGCCAGGGGAATAAACTGGTCCGGGCCAATCATCCTGCCATCTGCCTGAGGCCAGCGTAATAATGCTTCTACCGCAGTAATGCTGCCATCATTTAACGCTACCTGTGGCTGATAATACAGCCTGAACTGCTGTTCACTTAATGCCAGACGCAACATTTGCAGCAGCTTAAATTTGTCATCGTTGGCTTTATCCAGGCTGTCATCGAAAAAGTGGTAAGTGTTACGCCCCTCCTCTTTGGCCCGGTACATGGCGATATCGGCTTTGCGGCACAATTGTTTAAAATCGGTGCCATCTGCCGGTGCGCAGGCAATACCAATGGAGGCGGAAACGCTAACCCGGGTTTGGGAGATATCAAAAGACGAGGTGATCTGGCTTATCAGACTCTCCGCCAGTTGATCCAGGTTGTGGCTACGGGTTGCATGCGGCGCCAGCACCAGAAATTCGTCACCGCCAAAGCGGATCAGGGCGTGATCGGCTGGCAATAACGCAGTAAGGCGTTGGGACAGTTGTTTTAATAATTCGTCCCCCGCGGCGTGACCTAACGCATCATTCACCGGTTTAAAATTATCCAGATCAATAAACAGCAGAGCAAGTTGCTGCTGTTGCTGCAGACAGGTCGTTAATGACTGTTGAAACAGAATTTCGCCATAAGATCGGTTGGCTAAATTGGTGAGTGTGTCATGGTGGGCCAGGTGCTGAATTCTTGCCTGGCTTTGCTGTACTTTGCTGTTTTCCTGCTGCAACGACAACATCAGACGTTTAATATCGCGTACCATAATGTACACACTAAAACCGGTAATAATAAAAATAACCAGAATAAACACCAGATGCGGCCAGCTTAAGCTGGGCACATGGGGGGTGATATGACCGTGTAAGGTAAGCCAGGTCAGTAAAATACATTGGGCAATAACAAACAGCAGCACTGAAATAAACAGGCCGACACTGCCCAGGATAGCTGCAATAATCAGTAAACCGGGGTAACCGAGAATAGCCAGGTCAAATAAGCCGGCGCCGGTCAGGGCAAAGGCCGACAGCATCGCGCTCATCGACCAGAGTAATATATAGGCCGATGTTTGCAGCTTTTGCTGAAATGCCAGGCCCAAGGCCAGCAACAGGGTACCAATACCCGTCGCAAAAATAATCAGGGTAATACCGTTAGCAACCGACAATGCCGCCATTAAGCCAAGGGCAGTAATGGCACAAATCTGCATTAGCCGGCGACGCCGTACCTGGTTGAAACTCACGTTTTTTTCGAAAATCTGCTGCATGGGTTCCGACACGTTCTGAGTTGGAGAAGGACATGGCTTTACCACGACCATACCAGATAATTTACTTTACCTTGTAACGTTTTAAATACCAAATAATGTGCTGTGGATTAATGTGGTCAGAAAGCAGCAACAAATTCTGCAGATGCTGTCCGCTGGCAACGCCTGTGCCGCCAGCAAGTCGCGACGCTTTTTTGCAGCGGATTGCGTTTATTATTGAGCAAATGGAACAGCAAACGGCACTGGCATTTAATCATTCACCCGTGGACAACGCCAGATAGCTGTCAACTTAGCGGGCGTTACGGCAGCATGGGCTGTACCGGCAGTTTCGGTTTAAACAACAATGCTTTGATTTTTGCAAACGGCGTTAATACCAGCGCATTGCCGGCCAGTACCAGGGCAAAACCGGCAAAGGTGTAGCCGGTCCAGACAAAATCTTCAAACAGGGTGCTTAGCACCACGGCCACCAATGGGAATAGCACGATAACGTAACTGGCTTTCTCCGGGCCCATCTGTTTTAACAAAGCGAAATAGGTGGCAAAGGCGATGACCGAGCCGAACACGGCTAAGTAAAGCAACGATGCAAGGTAGGCCGGGTTGCGGCTAAAAGTAAACGGCGTGCCACTAAGCCACACCAGTAAAGCCAGGGCAATGCTGCCATATAACATGCCCCAGGCATTGACTTGCATGATCGGTAAGCCCGCCCGGGAGTTACGCACACTGACCATATTACCCAGCGAGGCACTAAGGGCACTGCCCAATACCAGAATTAACCCAAGCAGACTGGCATTGGTTAAATCCAGGCCATCTAAATCGGGGTAAAACAGCACAATTATGCCGGCAATACCCATTAGTGCGCCAAAATAAATGCGTTTAGCCACCGGTTTGCCAAAAAACAGCCGGGTATTAACAATGTTCATCAGTAACATGGTCGTAAAGGCAATGGCGGCCATGGCCGACGTAAGGTGTTGCTGCGCCTGATAAATAAGCAGGTAGTTCAGGGCAAAATTCAGCACGGCCAGCAAGGCAATAAAGCCATGGTCTTTTTTGCTAAAGCGCATCGGCAAACGGCGCCACCAGCAAAACAGCCACATCAGCAGTGCCGATATCGCAAAGCGATAAAACAGCGATGCCTCTACGGCAACCTCACCGAGTTGAAACTCAATCGCTATCCAGGTAGACCCCCAAATCAGCACGGTAGTAAGATAAAGCAGGGTATTCTTTAGGGTGGATGGCATAATAAGCGCCGCCGGCAGCAACAGTGGTGCTGATCATAAAGCGTTGTGTGATGTTTAAACAGTAGGCTGAGCTGAAAATTTACAGCGTCTGACGAAAACGTGCTACATCGGCTTTCGGTGGCGCGCCAAACAAGCGGCTGTATTCGCGGCTGAACTGTGACGGGCTTTCATAGCCCACCTTGTAGCTTGCGGTAGCGGCTTCTAACCCTTCATACAACATAATGCGCCGTGCTTCATTTAAACGCAGTTGCTTTTGGAACTGCAGCGGCGACATTGAGGTCACGGCTTTAAAGCTTTGAAACAAGGCCGATTCACTCAAATGTGCTACGTCAGCCAATTCTTTAATTCGCAGCGGCTGGTTAAAACGTTGACGCAGCGTATCAATCACTTTACCGATACGACTGGCCTGGCTGTCAAGCAACGTAAACTCGCGTAAATGGCTACCTGCAGGGCTTAACAGTAGACGGTACAATAGCTCGCGTTTTAACAATGGATGCAATACTGCGACATCCTGCGGGCGTTCCAGTAAGGCAAAAATACGTTGAAATACCGATAGTAAATCCAGGTCGGCGTCGCCGATACTGATGCCACGGGCAGGTACCGGTTGGCGCGGTACTTTATCGCCCAAATCGATTACCAGCTCGGTAAGTTCACGCAAATCAAGACTGATACTGACACCCAGATAAGGCTCGTTGCTGCTGGCCCTGATTACTTTACCGCTTACCGGCAACATCACCGGTGCCAGCAGATACTGCAGCGGATTGTACTGC
>TARA_R110002126_G_scaffold103180_1_pt1 | contig 15915 bp, 14 predicted proteins | sample TARA_R110002126 | Tara Oceans TARA_R110002126 (sample SAMEA4397536) | marine metagenome | biome: Polar Biome; feature: [DCM] deep chlorophyll maximum layer (ENVO:01000326); material: water (ENVO:00002006), including particulate matter (ENVO:01000060) such as... | depth 30 m
ATCGTAATCATTAACATCCGGATCAGATATTATAATAATTTTAATTTCACCCTTTACATTATCTTTAATATATTGTAAAAATGACTTTCTTTGCTCATCAGTAGTACCTAAACCTTCTCTATAACTCATTGTCTGGGTAAAAGCAGCATACCTCTGTTTAACAAAACGCTCATACTCTAATACCTTAACTTTGTTATTTTTATCGATAAATGTTGCAGCCGTATCATGACTTGTATATAGACTCAGAATGTTTGAAGGATTAACTTTCTCTTTTCCACCCGGCATACATATATTTACTATGAGTTGAAAAAATATCAAGGCTGCAGTTGATTTAACATTAAAGGAGATTATCATATTAGTAATAGATGGAACTACTTAAAAAATATATCGAGGAGGTTGGTAAGGATTTAGTTCTCGACGACTTCAATATTAAGGAAGTATCGCTACGCCTACCAGCGAGAAAGCATTATTGGGTAGCTCAACTTATTAAGACTAAGATCGCACGTAATCAAACGTTTGCGAAGAAACGAGAGCTAAAGAAAAACATTACAAGAGAAGTAATTGCTACTTCACCAGTGAAACTTACTCAATCAGCAGCAGAGCAAGCAGCAGAAAGGCATGATACACTTGCTGAGCTAAATGATAAGATGAGAGAGCTTGATGTCATTATAGAGTATCTTGAAAAAGTAGAAAAGGTACTATCACAAATGGGGTTTGATGTTAAAAACGCTATTGATATAATGAAGCTCGAGCAAATGTAATGATTTCGTTTGATTATAAAAAAGCAACTGGCAAAACACCCTGTAAGCTAGTAGTTAAGTGTACTGATAAGGATCTATTCGATCAGATACGTGAAAATTTCTCTGTAGAAAATACTGCTGCTCGATTCGCTAGAAGGTATTCACGATTTGCACCACGACGTAAGTATGTTATCACACCAACTGGTAACTGTGAGTTAGGACTATATTGGTCAATTAGACAATATCTGATTAAGAATCAAATTAAAATCGACATTGAAGTATCTCCTACTCTTACTAAAGCTATTAAAGTTGGTCTAGATAAAGAAATGGTTAATGATTTTAAATTTACTCTACGCGATTACCAAGAAGAGGTTATTAAAAAAGCAATAAAGCTAGGAACAGGAACGTGTGTTCTAGGAACTGGTGCTGGTAAGACTTTTACAACAGCAGCTCTGATTGAAAACTTCTTTAGAGCATCCGGAGATAGAGATACTTTTAAGTGTCTTATGCTTGTACCAGATTTAGGACTAGTAACTCAAACGTATGAAGAGTTTTTAAATAGCGGAACGACATATAAACTTACAAAGTGGACCGGTCAGACCAAACCAGACTTTACCGCTAATGTAATCATTGCTAACATTGGTATTATTCAAAGTAGATTCGAAGATAACGAATGGTTAAGACATATTGATCTACTTATCGTTGATGAGTGTCATAAGATTACAGCTGGTAATAAGATCTCAAAAATAGTTCAACAGATAAGAACACCTAATAAGTTTGGCTTTACTGGTACATTACCAGAAGACGACCTCAACAAGTGGTCCATTATTGGAAAGTTAGGTCCAGTTATTTATGAGAAGTCATCTTATGAGTTAAGACTTGAAGATCATCTTGCAAATGTAGTTATTAAAGTACTTAACATTAGTTATAGCCCTGCACCTCACTTCTCTGGACCGAGTGGTTATAGAGATGAGCTTGAATACATCTATGAAAGTGATAAAAGAAACTCCCTACTACAAAAACTAGTTGGTAAGTTGAATAACAATACTCTTATACTTGTTAACCATATTGCACATGGTGAGACTCTCGAAGAATACTTTAGTAAGTTAACTAATAAGAAGGTTTACTTTATTAGAGGTTCTGTTGACGTTGAAGAAAGAGAGAAGATCAAAAAAATAATGGAGCGAGAGACTAATGTTGTTTGTGTTGCTATTAGTGCAATTTTCTCAACAGGAGTAAACGTTAAGAACATTCACAATATTATTTTTGCAGCAGGTGGTAAGTCATTTATCCGAACTGTGCAATCGATTGGTCGTGGACTTCGTAAGCATGATGCAAAAGACAAATTGGTTATCTTTGATATATGCGATCAACTTAAGTATGGACAGGCTCATTGTGACAAGCGCAAGACCATCTATGATAAGGAGAAGATCAAATATACAGATGTACAACTTTAGTAGTTGATTTATCTTAATAGGTTATTATAATTAGAGTATAACTATTATGTCCAATAAAGAGGAATATTATATCAAGCCGAAAGAGTTCAAAGCGAGCTTACAAAAATATTATGACTCGGATATCTTAACTGACGATCTAGCTGAAAATATTAAGAAGATTGCCTACGGGTTGTCATACAATGGTAGCTTTATTAACTACTCATATAAAGATGATATGATTGGAGATGCACTTATTAAGATGTATTCAGCTCTCAAACATAAAAAATATAAGTTTGAAAATAATTCGAATCCGTTTTCTTACTTTACTACTATTGCTTATCATGCATTTATTAATCGCATTAAAAAGGAGAAAAAGCATCATCAAGCTATTACTAGCTACAAGGAGAAAGTATATGAAGAGTATATGACAGATCCTAACAATACACAAGGTACGGTGTATGTGAAACCAATTGGTACCGAGCATGATGCCGATTATTAAAAAACCTAAGGTAGCGATCTTTTCAGATCTACATCTAGGTGTCCACTCTAATAGTTCTGACTGGCATAATTATGCAGTTGAATGGGCTCTTTGGTTTAGAGATGAGTGTCGCGATAAAGGTATTAAAGACCTTATATTTGCTGGCGATTGGCATCATAACCGCTCTGAGATATCTGTAAACACGTTGCAGATATCTGCTGATATATTAGATATCCTTTCTGAATTTAACTTGATTGCTATTACAGGCAATCATGACATCTACTATAAACATAGAACAGATGTTAACTCGCTATCTATTTTTAAGAATCGTAATAATGTAACTGTACTTGAGAAGTATGAGACGATAGAAGCATTTGATAAAAAGATATCTTTTTGTCCCTGGAATACTGCTACAAAGGATATCGAAGAGAGCGACTTAATTGTTGGTCATTTTGAGATAGAAACTTTTAAGATGAATACTTATAAGACTTGCGAAGAGGGGGTCAAAGTAAAAGACCTTCTTAAGAAGTCAGAGTTAGTTATTTCAGGTCACTTCCACACTAGACATGAAAAGAAGTTTGGTGCAGGTACTATTTTATATGTTGGTAATCCATTTCAGATGGACTTCGGTGATGCTGGTAATCAGAAAGGTTACCATATTTTAGATATTGATACTATGGAGTATGAATTCTTTGCAAATAACATTTCACCTAACTATAATAAAATAAGTCTTAGTGAGTTGGTTGAGGCTGGTGAGATTACATCCTTTATAAGGTCAAGATTTACAAATAATATTGTCAAGGTTAAGATTGATATGAACATATCTCAAGAGGATATGGATATACTTCAAAGTACTCTTGTAAGTCTTAAGCCAGAAGTATTGACTTATGATTATGATATTAACTTTAATAGAATCCTTGATAATAAAGAAGATATTGAAGACTTATCTGGTGTAGATATTGAGCAAGCTATCGAAGAGTTTATTAATTCACTTGAACCTTCGAATAAAAAGTCTATAATAGATTATACCCTAGGACTATACGAGAGTTGTAAAGTATGAAGCAAGTTAATTTTAAGAGAGTAGCTATTCAGCATTTTCTTTCTGTAGGTGAAGAGCCTGTAGAAGTGAAGTTTGGTAAAGGATTACATGTTATTACCGGTGAAAACAAAGATAAGCCAGATAGACGTAATGCTATTGGTAAGAGTACTGTTGCTGATTCTATATACTTTGCTATATTTGGTGATACTCTTCGCGAGCTGAAGAAAGATCTTATTCCAAATAACATTACTGGTGGAAAGACTCATGTTGAGTTAGACTTTGAAGTTGTTACACCGAGCAATACACGTAACTTTAAGATTGTAAGAAATCTTAATCCTTCAAAAGTATTTTTGTATGAGGATGGTGTAGATAAAACAAGAGATAGTATTGGTAATACTAATAAGTACATTTGTGATATGACGTCTGCTACACCGTCTATCTTTCAGAACTGCGTCATTATGACTGTGAACAATGCTGTTCCGTTTATGGCAAAGAATAAGATTGAGAAAAGAAAATTTATCGAAGATATATTCGGCTTAGAAGTCTTTAGCAAGATGCTAGCTCAAATACGTGCAGAGTATAATGAGATTAAACGTGATTCAGATATTGAAGTAACAAAAATGCAGGAGGTTAAAAATACTCTTGGAAGTTATAACAATCAGAGAGATAGTGTTATCAGTCGCAGACAAGAAAAGAAGAAGCTGTATCTCGAGCGAAGGGAAAATAATACTAGAGATAAAAAGGTACTACAAGAGGATCTAGTTACTTTTGTTGAAGGTGATACAGATGCTATTAAAGCAAAGATTGATGACTTATATCTTAAGCGTGATACTTGTGAAGATAAAATTAGTGAGTATGTTGGTGATATAGGAGAGAAAAAAGCTGAAGTAACTCACACTAAAACAACTTATAGTAAAATTGGTACTGATGAGGCTGAATGCCCTGTATGTCTTCGACCAATGGAAGATCATGATGTTGAGCATATGGAGTCAGAGAAAGAAGCTCTTAGAGTTAAAATGCAATCGATGGTAGAAAATATTAAAGTAGTTAATGCCGCTCTTACTAATGCTAAAGAAATTAAGACTAAAGTACAATCAGCTATTAATGGTCAGACTAATAAGCTATCTGAGGTTAAGCTAGCGAATCAGAAGAGGGCAAATATTAATCAGCAGATTGCTCAGATTATCGAATGGGAAAAGGAGCTTGATATTGACTTAGCTGCTGTAGAGAAAGTTACAACTGATTTCGATGATCTTATTAATGATACCGGAACACGTCTAAAAGATATTGAAAAGAAAGTAACCAAATTTAAAAAGGGGTTAGCCAAATTAGATATTGTTAAGTATGTTGTATCTGAGGAGGGTGTTAAGTCTGTTATTGTTAATAAGTTATTAGAATTATTAAATAGTAAACTATTACATTATCTTAAAAGACTTGATTCTAACTCTATCTGTATATTTAACGAGTATTTTGAAGAAGAAATTATTAATGAAAAAAATAAAATATGTTCATACTTTAACTTCTCTGGCGCAGAAAGAAAGGCAATGGATCTAGCTTGCTTATTTACTTTTTCAGATCTAAGACGTATGCAAGGAGGTGTTAAATATAACTTGGCTATCTACGATGAATTGTTTGACTCTTCGTTCGATGAGAAAGGACTTGAATTAGTAACTCAAATACTTCAAGAACGTACTGAAGAGCTAAATGAATGCTCGATTGTTATATCCCACCGTAAAGAATCTATTAAAGCTGCAACTGGTGATGTTATTTACCTTACAAAGGAAAATGGTATAACAAAACGAGTTGCATTTGAAGAGAGGTAGATTAATATATTAATGTGATAAACACTAACCCGTTTCCGGCTCCTTTCGCTCAGCCATTTACTCTAAATCCAAAAATGGCGCCTCGACCGGCGGTCGTGAAACCTCCGGAACCTCGTGAGAATGGAATGGCAAGGATTATTAATTACCTTGCTGATTATTCCGGTTGTGGTCATTGGCGCATTTTATGGCCAGAAGCAGTTATTAATGCATCTGGTAGAGCTATTAGTCAGAGTACTACAGCTATGGTAGCTGACCCTAGATGGTATCAAGGTGTTAAGTGTGTAAAGTTACAAAGACAAGCTTCTAAATCACAAGTTGATTTTGTTAAGCATCTTAAAAAGGTTCAACAAGAGCATGGATTTAAGATCATTTATGAAGTTGATGATGTTGTTTTTAGAGAGGAGATTCCTGATTATAATAAGTTTAAGTTTGCATTTGATACGGAAGAGATTCGTAATAATTGTATTGAGATTATGGACTTATGTGACGAGGTTACTCTTACAAATGACTTCATGCGTAAGTTGTTTCAATCTAAAATTAGCAATCAAAATGTAACTGTTATTCCTAATTTTGTACCTTATTCATGGATGGGGTATTTATTTAATAGAGGTCAAGTACAACAGAGCTATGATAAAAATAAAAATAAGCCGCGTGTTTTATATACCGGTTCTGGTGCTCATTATGATGTAGGTAATAAGACAGGTGGTAAAGATGATATGTCAGCAGTGGTTGATGTTATTCGTAAGACGGTTAATAAGTATCAATGGATCTTTGTAGGTGCTTTCCCTCCACCATTAGAAGATTTAGTAAGGAGTGGAAAGATAGAGTTTCATGCTTGGAAGAGTTTGTTGGAGTATCCTTCGTTTATTCGAAATCTAAACGCTCAATTAATGGTAGCACCTCTAGAAGTAAGTAACTTTAATAACTCAAAGTCAGATATTAAGTTTATTGAAGCTTGCACGCTTGGTATTCCTTGCTTGTGTCAGAATATGGAGACATATCATACTGCTCCAGATGATCTTAAGTTTAATACTCCGGAAGAGTTCGAAGAAAAAATTGATTGGATTCTTAATAAAAAGAATCGCGCGCGTTATTATAGTAATATTGGCAAGCTACGAGAGATTGCCGAAGGTAGAGTACTTGAATCAGACAGTAATATCGGTGCTCATATGGAAGCATTAACAACACCATTCGGAAGTTCAGAACGTAAGCACCTTAAGAAGTGGAATCCGTAGATTTCATAAGGAACTATCGTATAATATTATTATATGTATAGAAACGTTGTCTATAATGGCCGTGATCAATCAATAACTTTATTTGGATGGGATAAAGATGGTAATCGAACTCGTCATGAGTGTACTTTTGAGCCTTATCTCTATGTAGAAGATCCTAGAGGTGATAAGACTTCTATCTTTGGTACTAAAGTTAAGAAACGATCCTTTACAACTGGTTATAACCGTCATAAGTTCCTTCAGGACTCTGGTGTAAAGCGAGTTTTTGAAAATGCTCCTCCGGTACAGCAGTTCTTACTTGATACTTACGGTACCGAGAATGAGAAGCCTGAGTTTAACCAGCACCCTATTAAGTATTGCTTCCTTGATATTGAGACTTATTCTGTAGATAGCTTCCCTGACGTAGATGATCCTACTCATGTATGTAATGTGATTACTTGCTGGGATAACTTTAGTAAGAAGTTTCATACGTTCGGTATTAAACCTTATACTGGTGAAGGTCGTGATGATCTTATCTATACTTTCTGTAAAAGTGAGCGGGAGATGTTCATTGCTTTCCTTAATTACCTTGAGAAGCAGTATCCAGACATTTTGAGTGGTTGGAACTCCGAAGGTTTTGATATACCTTATATCATTAATAGGATGGAACGAATACTTGGTCAAGAGTATGTTGATAGAATGTCTCCTTTACGTAATGTTTATTATCGCATGCGTAAGGGTATGTTCGGACAAGAGCAGAAGCGTTACTTCGCTGATGGTGTTGCTAATCTTGACTACTTAGATATCTATAAACGCTTTTGTCTTAAGTTAAGAGAGTCGTATAAGCTCGATGCTATCGGTGAACTTGAGCTAGGTCAGAAGAAGCTCGATTACGATGGTATGGCTCTCCATGAATTAGCTGATCAAGACTGGAATAAGTTTATTGACTACAACATTCAAGATGTTAACTTGCTTGTTAGGTTAGAAGAGAAGCTTCAATACATCCCTCTATTACGTATGCTATCATATGTTGGTCTAACTACCCTTGAAGGGGCGATGGGTACTATCGGAGTTATTAATGGTGCTCTTTGTACTAGAGCTCGAGCAAGAGGCGAAGTTATTTCTACTTTTGTTAGGAATGGTGATATGGATCATAAGAATCCTGGTGCTTATGTTGCAGAACCTAAACGAGGCTTTCAAGAAAATATAATATCTTTCGATGCTAACTCACTATACCCTAATGTGATGATCTCTCTTAATACTTCACCTGAGACTAAAGTGGGTAAAGTTGAGAAAACCACTGATGATAAAGTTATTATCGCTCATAACTCTGGCCGTCATTTTGAATTGACTAGGAAAGAGTTTGTTAAGTTCTTAAAAGATGAGGAGTGTGCTTTATCTAAAGCTGGGTTTCTATTTAGTCAGAAAAAGCAAGGCATCATTCCTGAGTTTCTCGAGTACTACTACAATAAGCGAGTTATTATCAAGAAAGAGTTATTTAAATGCTTACAAGCACGTAAGAAAGACCCGGATAATACTGAACTTAAGTATGAGGTAGAACGCCTTAATACTTCTCAGATGGTTATTAAGATTTTGATTAACTCTTGTTATGGTTATATGGGCAATAAACGAGCACCTATTGGTGATGATGATATTGCTGCTAGTGTTACTCTAACCGGTCAAGCTGTTATTAAGTACTCTAATAAATTACTTAAGGATTATATTCGTGAGCAGGTAGGTAGTGAAAATATTACGGAGCATGACCTAGAGCAGTGTATTGTCTATAATGATACCGATTCATCTTATATCTCTATTAAACCTCTTGTTAAAAATGGCATTAAGTTTTGGGAAGATGAAGAGAAAGGTTTAGTTCATGAAGAGACCTATATAGAGATTCAAAAGATCGAAGACTATCTTAACACTGGTATTACAGAATGGTCGAGGAAGGCTCTACTAACGAAAGATCCTCGATTTATATTCAAGCGTGAGATGATTGCTGATACTGGTCTATTTTTGCAGAAGAAACGTTACGTTATGCATATCCTCGATGACGAGGGTATTAAGGAGAATAAGTATAAGTATACCGGTGTTGAAGTTGTTCGTACTACTATGCCTAATGCTATTAAGCCATATGCTAAAGGTATTATTGAGACTATGATGAGTACTAAGTCGCTTGTAGAGACTAATAAGATCTTTAATGAAGCGTATGAGACTTTCAAGACTCTAGGACCTCAAGAGATTGCTTTTGTTATGGGTGTTAAGGGTTATGAAAAACGAGCAGTTGCCTGTAAAGGCTTTGAAACCGTAAAAGGTATGCCGGTGCATGCAAAGTCTGCGTACTTCTACAACCAGTTACTCGATAAGTTAGGTACTGGTAATAAGTATGAAGAGATCTCATCTGGTGATAAAGTTCGCTATATGTATGTCGAGACTCCTAATAAGTATGGTATTAGTACTATTGGCTTTAAGTATGAGTACCCTAAAGAGTTTGAGGAGATCTTTAAGGTTGATTATGAGAAGATGTTTGATAAGATCCTTTATCAGTCTATCTCACGTTTTTATGATAACGTTAACTGGAGTATTCGTAAGCCTTCAGAAAATGTTCAGACAGAACTCTTTGACCTATTTGCATAGTTGCAATATAGTTAAATTTTAGTAAATATATGTATGAGTGAAAGCTATTTAGATAGACCCCAAGATGATGGAACCCCAAAGGCACATCCTGCCTTTAAGCGAGGTCAAATTGCAGGCACAGTTACTATTCTCCGTATTATTAAGTCAGTAGCTGAAGGTACAGATTTTGGTGATGGTGCAGTTGGTTCGCCACAGATTGAAGCTGCACGTCGTATTGTTCTAGAGCTAAAGAATAATGTTGAGCATACTGCTTTGCAATCAACTGCACCGTCAAAGAACGCAAAGCAGACTTTAGAGAACATTGAAGAGCTTATTAAGTTAATTAATATTTAACTTTCAACTCGCTCATCTGCATCATAATATTTGATGCGGTCGTGCCAAATAGGACTTGCAAGAAGGATCGCTGGTGACAGCTTTCCTTCTTTTGTTTCTTGAAATATATGAGACATCCATGTCTGTTCCTGTGGATGAGCCCAGGTAGTATCGATAAACATCTTTTTATTACCCTCTCTACTTACTATAAGAGGCCAATTAGAGTAATACACATCACCGGTGGCGTAAGTTAAACCATCTATGTTACCAATTGTACCAAATTGTGTTTTAGGGCAGTTAGGATCCAATCCTAATTCCGGTAAGTTACTATAATCCGGCCAATATTTTTCTCTTACAGACTGTGGTACATTATACCATGAACACTGTTTATCATTATCAAAGTATACCTCGGTAAAACATAACTTAAGGAAGTCAAATTCTTCAACGTACATAATCTTATGAATTATTTCATAAATGTCTGGTACATATTTTCTAAAACCATTTCTACAATATTCACCTTCTTGTTTATATGTATTAAATGTCATATCATCTTCAAAAAAGATCATATAATCAGCATCTGAAGCATGAAAGTGTTCTGCTACACGTTGCCTACCTCCACAAATACCTGTATTGCCACCTAAATGAGAGTATTCAAAGCCACGCTCTTCAGCAATCACTTTGTTTTCTTTAATAGCAGCTTCATTAGTTGAGTTATCAAATATATACAAATTGGGATGTGTTAATAACCCTTTTGTATCAACCATGGTATTAATTGTATGTGTAAGTTGCTCAGGCATATTAAACGTTAACATGTATACATTAGTTTTAACAATGTTGGTTACTTTTGCTGGAACCTCCTTATTACTCTTAAAATTGTCTTTAATAAATGACATATCAACTGCTTCTAATTTAGCTGTGCCATCTATCATTTCACCAGTAAACTTAACAATTAACCCATTGTAATCTAATGAATACCTTCTATATTTGAAAGGATCTCTATAAGACATAATAGAGAAGATACTCTCCTCTGTACCCATAAAGCCATCATTTAAAGTCTCTAATAGAGTTGCATAATAACTACCATTAGCGTTTTCTATACTGTTGCTATGACCTCCGAACAACCCCCCTCTACAAACATACTTAACATCTGCACCAGCGTAGTTGTTTATTTCAGGGTAATAGAAGCCATGAATTTCATTATTAGCGTCATATGGGAAGGATAAGAATAAAAATTCTTCTGAGGTAGTAAGAGTATGTAAATTATCTAAAACACTCTCAGACGTTAAATGCCCTTCAGGAACAGTATTGGTTATACCAGCATCTAACCAATAAAAATAGTCACTCTCAAAGGGGTTAATAATACGCGCATCATTGAGCATAAGCATCTTAGATTGTACTATTGGGTTGTACCATTGAAGCTTACATTGAGGGGAATCAGATAACCAACTAGCGTGATTTATCCATTCTTCTTGTTGTCTAATTTCTTGAGTCTTATCCCAGAAGGGTGCATAGTAGTTATTTCTAATATCCTGTAGTTCAAGAATCTTAACTTGTGTGTTATGTGGTTCACGATGTTGCCAGACAAAATCCTCTAACTCTGCTGGTATATAAATATATAAATTTTGAGGTATGTTGAGAAACCGTTGAAAGTTCTCTATATACTGCTCGAAAGGTCTATTATGCCTGTTAATATCCCAAAGACCTGTTACTATAGTTGTATTATTCATTTAAAAACATATGGTGAAATAATTTAGGATCAATATCATCATTAGCCCATTCTTCTCTTGCATACCAATCATCAAAATTGTATGTTGTATATTTTTCCGGTTCATTAAAATACATACAAGAAAGTATAAGCTCTTCCATGTAAAGTTCAGTTTCTGTTGTTAGTAAAACCTCTAATTGACGTTTAAAATCTTTTACAAGCCTTTTGTAGTTTTCAGGTGTACCGCCAAATAGACCTCCTACAATATGCTTACTTCTATTATATTCACCTTTATAATATTTTTCCGGTAAAGCAGCTGACCAATAATATCTATCTTCATTATTTTTAGCAAGCAATAAAATTTCATTAGCAGTATCTTTATTCCATTGATTTAATATTTCTGGTGTAAATAGAGATATTAAAAAGTCACTCTCCCATTTTTTACCCATCCTATAAGGTAGCGGAAATAAACCTCCATGAGATAACCCAGCATCTATCCAATAAACCCTATCATAATCATATATATTTTCAATTAAATTAAACCAAAAGAACTTATTATATTGAATCTCAAAACATCGATCCCATTTTTTAACTTGCTCAATATTTTTAATGGTTTTAATCTTTTTAAAGAACTTTGATTTACGCAAATAGTAAACTTTAAACTCTAATTGTTCACGTTTAATACCCTGCTCTTCAAAAAACCAATGTTCTAAATCCTCTACCTCTTCCTTACTAGTAAAGCATACTACTTTTGTTGGGTTAGTTTTAAGAATACTCAGTAAACTCCATCGATACCAAAAAGACCTAGAAGTCCTCCCACCTAAATCCGTTCCATGCAAGTTAGCATAGATAGCTGTTATAAATATACTTTTCATTTACCCTATATTACCATGTATTTGGTCTAACCAACCACGCTCTTTAGAATTAGGCCATACCATCCAAGAGGTTATATTATCTTCTGTAGCAAAACTCCGCCAAAGCTTAATATAACCATCAGGGTCGTCTTTTAATCGATCTATTTCCTCTTGATTAGCATCCTGCCTATCAACTTCTTCCCCATCGTCGTTTTTAAATACCACTACCCAGCAATGACATTCTTCTTCAGGTACTGCATCTAACGCCAAATCAATACAAAACTTAAAAATAGATAAGAACGACGCATTATATGCTTTTTTTGTACCGTATGTTGGGTTAGGTGGGTAGGACCGATCAAGTGTATATTGCTGAATGCATTTATCTTTAAATCTTACTCCTGCATACTGCTCATACTCAGCTAAGGACCGCTCTGTACCAAACCCATATGGGTAATTAAACTTTTTACTAAACTTTTCACCATTAATACCTAAAAGCTTCCTAACCCGTGAGTAAGAAACCGTGTTTAAATCACCCCATTTAGTAACATCACTCCAATGCTTTGGATTTTCCATTCTACCGTAGTGATGCCATGCAATAACCTTGTGCGGGTGAAAAATATCATAACCATGTGTATAAGCCCTAACAGCTATTGTAATCTCCTCACCATGAAAATACATTTCCGGGTCATGCTGTACGTCTCTACTGAACGCACCATCAGCAAATGCGAAATGCGCAGAATAGAAACGACCAGGTACAGGACCTGTATAATGTTCCCAGTTTGTTATAGTTTCAGGTAACGTATGTAGTGGTCCATCATGACCAAAATAATTATAAGCTAATCGCCACGGTTCTTCATCTATAGGCTTATTTTTCACAGCATCATAAGCAGGTATATAAGATGTAATTAGAGGTTTCTTATATCCTTCCAGCTCTAAAGCATAATACATATTTTTAAGCTGTGTATCCCAACCTTCTATAAATCTATGATGTGAATCAAGCTGAAAAGTAAAATCTTCATCGCTATATTCTTGTTGAATCATATTTCTTGCCCAACATGCTCCTTTTGACTCATTAGCATCTACATCTAGAATAGTAACTCGTTTATCATCTTTCCATTCATCTAGATTATCCCATTCATCTTCTTCTTTATGCTGCCAACATATACATACATGTAATGTATCAGGTTCATCTGCTTTATCAAATAAATCCTTAAGGGTTGGTCTTAGTTCTGGATCTCTATAACTAGCAATCTGTATAAAGATGGTTTTTCCCTTATAAGGTAACATATTCATATTTATAACGCTATTTAAATAAGTCCAGTAATGCGAGACAACCAACCATTATTTTTACAATGAGGCCATACAACATATTCATACGGTACCCCTGTAACTTCTGCTTCAACCCAAAGTTTAATATAACCATCTGGATCGTTCATAAGTTTATCAATCTCTGTTTCGTTAGCATCCTGCCTATAAACAGTCTCACCAGCTTTATCATGCAATGCTATAACCCAGAAATCATAATCACCCTTGTCAATTGCATCTAAGCCTAAATCAATACAATGCTTATACCGATTATACCATCTGCTTTCTGGATCGTTAGGGGGTAGTTTATTATTTACTGTATCTTGCTGAACATATCTATCAGCAAATCTAATACCTGCGTATGTTTCCCAATCTGCAACCGTTCTTTCTTTACCTAACCCATACTTACCAAATTTTTCTTCATCAGTACAAGTATATCCATCTATACCAAGTAAGTTTCTCATTAAAGTAAACGTTTGCTGGTTATGCTCCCCCCATTTATTGTATGTATCCCAATGTTTGTCTGGCCTATAGTCTCTACTAAACTCATGATATGCTACTATCTTATGAGGGTGAAATAAATCATAACCGTGAGTATAAGCTCTAACAGCTATAGCAATTTCCTCACCATGAAAGTAGTACCGAGGGTCATGTTGAACTTCCTCACAAAAAGAACCTAAAGTAAAGCAAAAATGTGCAGAGTAAAATCTAGCTGGAACGGGTGTCTTTCTAGTTTGCCAATCAGGTATAGTACTAGGTGTAAAAAATATAACTCCATCCGGAGTGAATCGATCAAATGTCATCCACCATGGTTCTTTAGCCCATTCATCCTCTGGTAACGATGGATGAAAAGAAGTTATATAACTCGTTAGTAGAGGTTTTTCGTATCCTTGCAGTTGTAGTTGCAATATTTCATTTTTAAGTTCTGTATCCCAACCCTCAACAAATCTATGATGTGAATCAAGTTGTAATGTAAAGTCTTCATGAAGATACTCTTGTTGTATTAAGTTTCTTGCCCAGCAAACACCTTTAGATTCATCTGCTTTAATATCAATAATTTTAACTCTCTTATCATTTTGATATTTATCTAGATTATCCCACTCGTCATCTTCACTATGTTGCCAGCAAATACATACACGTAGGTTATCAGGCTCATCTGCTTTATCAAATAGATCATCAAGTGTTGGAATTAACTGACTATCACGATATGATGCTATTTGCACAAATATAGTCTTACCGGTGTAAGGATTCATGAAATTATTTAATAACCACTTTTTTTATTGCAACCAGTTGACTTATTTCATTCCTATGTTATAATCTGTATATGAGTGATTTGAAAGAAATTAACGCTATTGTCGATGCTGTGGGACGTACTGTTATCGGTGTCATTATTGATGAGACTAAAACTACCCTTACAATGAAAAATCCTGTAATTGTTCATGTTCAACCTGACGCGGAGAGTGGTCAGCTTCAAGTTCAAACTTTTCCTTACCTCTTTATGGAGTTTATTGATGGAGATAAGACAAAGAATGACTGGACTTTCAACCGGGCCAGTATTACAACCTCTGATGTTAAGTTGAATGGGCAAATTACACAGCAGTATCATGCTATTAATAATCCAGCTCAAGTACCAAAAGATGAAGATCCAGAAGTAATTCAACTTTTTGGTGCTGATGGTGTGGAAACTGAGTAAAACTAGTATAAGTACAATTGTATAAGTAACCAATATAAATATATTATGAATGAAATTAATCTAAAACTAAGAGAAAACGAAGTAATCGCTCTCTTTCAACTTATTGATGTAGCGGTAAAATCGCAAGGTCTTCAGGTTGCTGAAGCTGCTACTGTTATTTACAACAAGCTTCAAGAGCAAGCTAAAGACCAATTGACTCCACCTGAGGAAGAAGAAGAGACTGAGTAATACGATAAACATCTAAAAGAGTTAAGAGTCAAGTGGTTTACCACTTGACTTTTTTCTTTGGTATGATATAATAGGTATATGAGTAAATTTAACGACAAGGAGATCGATAAGGCACTTGATTCAATTGATAAGATCAATCCGTTTGCAACGTATCTAGAAGACAGTACTTTAAGTCGTGTAGGAGGATGGATTGATACTGGTAGCTATGTTCTTAATGCTATTGTATCTGGTTCTATTCATGGTGGTATTCCTAAAGGTCGTGTAACAATGATGGGTGGTGAGTCAATGACTGGTAAGACATTATTTGTTCTTAAGATTCTAGCTAATGCCCAGAAAGAAGGTCTTATTCCTGTTATCTTTGATACTGAGAATGCTGTTGATCCTGAAGGTGCAGAGCGTATTGGGCTTGATATTAGTAAAGTAAAATATGTACCTTGTATTACTATTGAGCAGACTC
>TARA_R110002126_G_scaffold49774_1_pt1 | contig 15902 bp, 7 predicted proteins | sample TARA_R110002126 | Tara Oceans TARA_R110002126 (sample SAMEA4397536) | marine metagenome | biome: Polar Biome; feature: [DCM] deep chlorophyll maximum layer (ENVO:01000326); material: water (ENVO:00002006), including particulate matter (ENVO:01000060) such as... | depth 30 m
GGGCAACAAGCTGCTGCTCCTGTTTCGGTTTTACAGGTGCGCCAAGCCTTTGAGAATGCGCAGGAGATTGGGCGTGGTGGAAATGCTGTTGTTTACGACATTCCGGGTACACAGTTTGTGCTTCGTGTGCCCAATGGTGCAGAACTCCCTGCGCCTTCGGCAAAGTTAGTGCCAGTAGCAGACCCGTTTTCTGGGCGTAATTTTGGGCAACCCGTTTTTATGCTTGGGGCGCTTCAGGTCTTGCACCGGCAAAACGGAATCCCCGCTGGTCTTTCAATACCTAAAAAACTTTCACAAGAAGAAGCTGACAGCCGGTATGCCCTAGCAATTAAAGCTGCCGCCGCAATGCCACAATCTGCCTACGACCAATTTGCGGCAGACCTTGTATACCTCGATCAAAAAGGTGGGAGCTTCGATCCATCTAAGTCTAACAACGTCTTGATTGACCAAAAGGATGCGCGATTTAACCTTGTTGATATCAACCAAAACTCTAATTATAAAAACGACGGCGGGAGCATTGTAATTACCCTAATGGGTAACACTTATGCGTGGAAATATAAAGGTAACGAAAACCTTAAACCCCATTGGCAAAACATCTATAAGAAAGCAATATCTGCAATAGAGAAGAACAATCTGAAATTTGACAAAGATAGTTCCAGCGTTGCGTATTCCCGAGAATTTGCTGGGTTAAACGCCGCAGCCGAAGCTAAAGCCAAGGCAGCGCAACAAGCCGCTGCAGATGAAGCTAAAGTTACCGCAGACAAAGCCGCTGCAGACAAAGCCGCTGCAGATAAAGCCGTTGCAGACAAAGCCGCTGCAGACGAAGCGAAGCAACAAGCCGAAGCTAGAGCTAAAGCCAAGGCAGCGCAACAAGCCGCTGCAGATGAAGCTAAAGTTACCGCAGATAAAGTAAAGCAACAAGCTGAAGCAAACAAAGTTAAAGCCGCCGCAACCGAAGTACAACGCAAAATCAATAAGATTGCGTTAAACGACAAGAAAGCTAAAGCTGAACAACAAGCTGCAGCCAAAGCTAAAGCCGCTGCAGATAAGGTTGCCACAGATAAAGCTAAAGCTGAACAACAAGCTGCAGCCAAAGCTAAAGCCGCTGCAGATAAGGTTGCCACAGATAAAGCTAAAGCCGAAACAGACGAAGCAGCGCAACAGCAAAGAGACTTACGTTCAAAAGCGACGAGTATTCTTTCTGCCGCTGGTAGCACCAAAGCAGAAATTACTGATCTGCTTGCGGCCTATGATTCTTTTACGCCAGAGGATATAGCTGACCTTCGTCGGGATAACCCTCCGCAAGTTCAAAAACCAAAAAGTAAGGTGACCCGTGAGGAAGTAGAAGCCGCAGATAGATTAGCTGAGACTAACGATGACGCCATAGTTGCTGATGCGGTAGAGAAGCTAGACGCTCCAGATATAACGACGTTAGAAAAGCATTACGACGAAGAAGTTGGTAGCGACGGGTTTGCCGAAAGACTAAGTAAAGACATCAACACTGCCCTTACCAAGGGTATAGCGGCGGTCAATAAAAGTATCCGCAGTATCATTAAGCAACTTATTGCACTGATCCTCGCGGTCAGCGTAGCTTTTAACCCTGTCGCTTTTAATTCAGAATCGCAAGCGTTTAACTTGCCGTTGCCACAAACTACGACTGAGCTAACTCGGATTGTAAATAATCCCCGTGCCGATTTCGGTGATGTAACGCCCTCGGCTACTACTGCTGTACTCGCTGCTTATGTGGTTGGGACTAACGACAATAGGGGTATGCCGTTCATACTAACGGATAAGCCTACAGCTACCTCGTATGTGTTTGATGCCAAAGGGACGCTAATGGCGGTAGGCCCAACGCTGATGGGCGCTGCTCGATATGCAGATGTGCTCCCGACTAGCGCACTCAACAAAACCGTGGCGCAGACTACACAGGCAGAAAAAGTTACCCCTGCGGGTAGATACGAAGGGAAAGTAGAACCAAGCGATGCGTATGGGTCATCGTTCAGGTTTATAGAGCTTGGCAATTCTACTATTTCAGGCCATATTGCATACACAGGAACACCATCTGAGAAACGTCCTCAAAGACTTTCTACACCTACCGTTGATGATAACTTCATAACCTACGGGTGCCTGAACTACGGCGAAAAGTTCTATAAAGATCACATCGAAGTGCAGTTTACGAACGGGGGTATCCAGTACATCACCCCGATGGTTCAGACACTTGAACAGACATTCCCCGGAATCACCGCTTACTCACCTACTACAACTGTTGTTACCAGCATTATCAACAACCCACAAAGCGCTACCGATGTAGCAAATCATTCAGAGCAAGGTGTATTAAGACAACGCCCTGCGGGGCGTAAGGCGGCAGCAAGCATATCCAATCTGCGCAAGCTGCCAAAGACCAGCGATAGGGGATTTGCAGAAAGTGTAAACGCGCTTCGGCGCGAAGATGAGTCACCGTATATCGTGCAGGAGACGAAGACGAGTGACGACATCAACAAGATAGCTGAGGAAGTACTCAAGGATGTAGCGGCAAACCCTGAAAGATATGCTGTTCAAGTAAATAGTCTTACGGCTGATCAATACTTCCGCGATGAAACTACCGGCGAGAAGGTAGATATAACAAACCCTGAAGAGCATTACCGTCTTTCAGATTTGGGGCGGCAGCTTGCAAAAACAGACTTTGCAACTTTAAAAGCCACGTTGCAACAAGAAGCAGAACAAACAACCAAACAACGCCAAGATGCGCTTCGGGACTTGTCAAATTATTTGATTGGAAACCTCTGGCTCGATGGTGATGGTAACTACACGCCCTACACGCCAACGGAGGCGGGAAGAATTGTATTGCTTGCATCCAAGCTGTCTTACGTTGAAACCAAAGAGGGTGTACAGATAGTACAACTTGCAAACAATAACCGCCATGTTATGACTGTCTCTGGTGAGTTGGCTTCGCGTATAAATGAAAAACTAAATGGCGGGTTGTCAATAAAAGAAGCGCTTAAAAAAGCGGTAGAAGAAAACACCGCCGCGCAAAAAAGATCAAGCGACGAACAAGGATGGAAAAAGTATAAACAAAGCGAAGCATATGAAGATGCTGCCGTTTTGAGTCAGGAGGTGTGTGGTACAGGGTGGTGTACTGGCACCACAAGCACCGCGCAAAGTCAGTTATCCAAGGGTGACTTCTGGGTTTATTTTGATAATGGTAAACCAGAAATTGCCCTTAGAACCGAGGATGGGAGCCTGACAGCAGCAGACCCACCTCGCGGCACTTTGCCGGGACAGCGTCTATCTCCTGAATACCAAGAGATTGCAGACAAATTTTTAAGAACTACTGATGAAGTAAAGGGTGGGGAGGCGTATCTAAAAGCGCGGGATGCGATGAAAGCGTATCGCACGTATAAAAAAACCAATGACATTGCGCCATTGCGAAAATATCTAACATATACTGTAGAAGGCGGTGCTTTCTCAGAGGCAGTATTTGTTGAGCCAGAAGAATTGTCTGGTTATGGTGAACCAGCAAAATACTCAGTAGCTGACCCGGAGTATTTTGGTAAACCGACTCCAAAGCGTGTTCCGTTTAGTGTGAACTTACTAGACCCTACAACTATACTAGAACATGTCGGTGGGTACTTTCATTCACAATTCCTGACCAACGCGCCAATGCTTGAGACTGTTGGTTTCACCTTGGACGCAGACAACCTAACTAGCGCACCGATGCTTAAAACTGTCGGTGGGGGTTTGTTTGCACGCAAACTAACTAGCGCGCCGATGCTTAGGGAGGTGGGTAGGGGTTTGTTTGCAAACCGCCTAACTAGCGCACCGATGCTTAAAACTGTCGGTATTAACTTGATTGTAGACAGCCTAACTAGCGCACCGATGCTTGAGACTGTCGGTATGGACATGATCTCAATACGTCTGATCAGCGCACCAAGACTTAAGACTGTTGGTGAGAGCGTGAGTGCAAACAACCTGACCAACGCGCCAATGCTTGAGACTGTTGGTTTCACCTTGGACGCAAACAACCTAACTAGCGCACCGATGCTTAAAACTGTCGGTGGGTACTTTAATTCACACTTCCTGACCAGCGCACCGATGCTTGAGACTGTCGGTGGGTACTTGGACGCAGACAACCTAACTAGCGCACCAAGACTTGAGACTGTCGGTAGTAACTTTCATTCACAATTCCTAACCAGCGCACCGATGCTTAAAACTGTCGGTGGATACTTGATTGTAGACAGCCTAACTAGCGCACCAAGACTTGAGACTGTCGGTGGTGACTTGAAGGCAGACAGCCTAACTAGCGCACCAAGACTTGAGACTGTCGGTGGTAACTTGTTTGTAAACAGCCTAACTAGCACACCGATGCTTAGGGAGGTGGGTGGTACGGCGCGTCGTCGGACTTACAGTCCCACCGAAGAGCAACTGGAAGAAAGCTACAACACTCCGTTACCTGCAGCGGCGGTTACCGCGCTGGAGAACAATGATCTGGAGGGGGCGTTACGTGCGCTCTCAATGAGCAAGGATTCGGAGGTAGCGAAACTTGCCAAGGGGCTGCTGAATGCCAACGTAAACGCCACGGTCAAGCTGACCAAAGGGCTGAAGAACGACAGGGGGCAAGCGGTGCCGGGGTTCTACGACCCTGAAACCAATACGATACACCTCGACCCCACATCGATGACTACGCACACCGTGCTGCACGAGGCTGCGCACTCCGGGCTGTCGCATGTCATCGAGGACAAGAACAATATAGTCACACGCCAACTTAACAAACTGTTTAACGATGTGATCCCCATGTTGGAGGGTGCGTATGGCGCAGAGTCTCTCCAAGAGTTTGTAGCCGAGGCGCAGTCCAACCTTGAGTTCCGGGGCAAGCTGAACGCAATGAACCCCGATGGTAGTGCGATCACCGCGTGGCAACGCTTCACGAATATTGTCGGCAACTGGATGCGCCGGTTGATGGGTAACCCCACCCGGTCTATCGGCTCGGCACTGGATAAGACTGACAAGCTGATTGCAATAATCCTCTCCCCCGCTCCTATGTCCCGTGATGGAGGTGCGCTATATGCGGCTGCACTGTATGGCAAGACGGGGCTTGAGAAACTTTTTGATTCTGTTGCAGGTGTGGTGCCTCTGGTTACCCCGGCGCAAAAACAAAAAGCTGTCTACGCCGTTACTGAGTTCTTAACAAACACGGTGAGGGGTGGGATTGGCAGGGCATATCGTGGGGCGCTGCCGCTTAACTTGTTGGCGGATTTAAAAAATCCTATTCAGTATTTAGTAAAGAGCTTTAGCGAGGCTGAAAGAAAACGTACTGGCGAAGTCAACAAACGTAACGCCGAGATAGAGCCTCTTATCAAACGCGCTCAAAACTGGGCTAAAGCGTACCCGACGCTTGAAGTTATATTTAACAACGTGGTGTACTTCAGTACAGTAAACGGGGTTGACCCCACTAAAGAGGAAAGCGACTACGACGCTAAACCTACAGTAGAAAAGGGCAAGTCCGTGCGCCCCACGCAAGACGCTCTTGATGAGGCTAAAGAAACTAAAGCCAATTGGAGAGAAGTCAAAGCAATGTATGAAAAGTTAAACCCAGAGGGCCAGAAGTTGTACGTGGCTATGCGCAATGCCTACGCTCAAATGTATAGGGAAATTCTTGACGCGTTGAGCCTCAAGGTTGATGCAATAGACGGCATTACCCCCGGCGAAGCTGCTGAAATAAAAAACAAAGTGTTCGCAGAGTTGCTTGCAAAAGCTAAACTCGACCCTTACTTTCCGCTTACGCGGGAAGGTAACTACTGGATGTCATATCTAGTTAGCGGTACCAAGGGCTATACGATTGAGGCGTTTACGTCAGAAGCGGCACGCAGTAACAGGATACGGGAGCTTTTAGATAAAAAAATAATCTTCATCGGAGATGTAGAACGAGACGGGAAAACAGTTAAAGAACCTAATGTCCAAGTGTATTCAAATATAAATCAGATACCGCGCAACCGGGTGCCTTCTACATCTTTTGTAGGCGCGGTGCTAACTAAACTGGATCAAAAAAACGTAAAACCAGAGGTAAAAGAAGCGGTGCTTAAGTTGTTTGTTGACACATTGCCGGAAACAGCATTTGCCAAGGCATTCCAAAATCGCAAGGAAACGCCGGGGTTTGAGCGCGATGCAATCAGCGCCTTACGCAATAAGATGTATAACACCTCCCGGCAGTTAGCCAACATGAAGACGGCTTCCGAACTGGAGAAAATAATTACAGAAGCTAGGGAAATCTCCTTGCTAATGAGCAAAGGCGCGTTAAAAGACGCAAAGGGTAACTACATACCGCCCAGTGACAACGCAGAGGTTGCGGCTATTATCGAGGAGCTTCAAGCGCGGCTCCCGTTCATCACCAATCCAAAGATTCCTAGCTGGTCACAGGCGCTGACCTCCACCGGGTTCAACATGTTGTTGGGGGCAAATATATCCTCTGCATTGGTTAACTTGATGCAGGTGCCCATGATACTGGCACCCTACCTGACCGGTGAGCATGGGGTTGGAGAAACCAGCAGCGCGATTACCAACGCCTACAAAGTATTTGCCGGTAGCGGGATCAGCAGGCAGCAGCAGGTATTCGGCACTAACGAAAAAGATACGGTGAGAACAGGGCCGTCCATAATTAACTATGCACCCGATTCTGAGGATGGCAAGAAATATAAGACTGCTATTGGGATATGGGAAGCGAACGCGCAGCTAGGTAGCTCCATGACCTACGATGTACTGGATGCGCCAACCAGCAGGATTAACTTCTGGAGCGGTCTTCCTTTTCACCACGCGGAACGTATAAACCGGGAAGTCAGTTTAATTTCCGCCTATAACCTTGAGATGGCAAGGCTTGAGAAGTATAGTGCAAAAACAAAAGCTGGCATATTGGCACGTACACTAACCCCCGAGGGGCGTGAAACTGCCGCTGCTAACTACGCCGTTTATGTAGCTGAGATGACCCAAGGCGGCACATCGGCTGCGTCAGCCCCGCGTTACGCGCAAGGCCCAATCGGACGCGTGTTGTTGATGTTCAAACGCTACGGGATAATGTCGCTGTATCTACAGTTCAAAATGCTGAAGCAATCTTTGGCGGGGGCAACTGCTGCAGAAAGAAAAGCAGCTATGACCCAGTTTGCCGGGGTAACTGGCATGGCGGCATTGTTCGCAGGGCTGCAAGGTATCCCGCTCTTCGGGATGGCTGCACTCATATACGGCCTCTTCAAAGACGACGACGATGACGACCTTGCTACCGAAGTGCGTAAGGTGGCTGGGCCGTTCTGGACTTATGGCCCCGTCAGCGCCCTGACTAACCTTAACATTGCAGGACGACTCAGCCAGACCGATTTGCTCGTTCGGGATATGCAGCAGGGAGACTCCCCGTCTACACTTGCTACCCTTGGAGCGCAGCTACTGGGCCCCGTCTATGGGGTGGCGAGTAAGGTAGAGCGCGGACTTACGATGATGGGTGAGGGGCATCTGGGACGAGGTATCGAGCAAGTGCTGCCTTCAGCGTTCGGCAACGTATTCAAAGCGGCGCGTTTTGCTACCGAGGGGGCGAACACATTGCGGGGTGACCCAATTATCGGTGAAGTAAACGCATGGAATGTAGGCGCGGAGGCTCTCGGTTTCCTTCCTGCGGATTACGCAAGGCAGCTTGAGATCAGTAACCATCTCAAAGGTATTGATAAATATGTATCGACGAAAGAAACCAAGCTATTGCGTAAGTATTATACGGCTACGCGGTTCAGGGACTTTGACGAGCAGCAAGATGCTAGGGAGGACTTGCAAGCCCTGTTCCGTAAGCATCCGGGATTAGGTAGCCTCAGCGAAGTTATCAGTAACTCTATGGCTTCCCACCAGAAGACTACGTCGAGGATGATTCACGGGGTGACATTCAATGCCAAGCTGGAAAGCGAGTTACGCAAACGCGGGGCAGCGATGGAGTAAAAAAGACTCCCGGCATTGCGCCGGGAGTAAGCACATGGAGAGTGCGCAGCAGAAAAGCCACGCCGCGATATTACTACGATTCTGTGGGGGTGTCGTCCATAAACTCTGTACAGTCTATCTGTATTACTTGCACTGAGGGCAGGTTCATCCGGGTGCCCCGCCCCATACGTTTAGGTGCCATACGCGCTCTAGTCCGGCCTTTTTTAAGTTCCGCTATGAGTGAGGTGATGTTGATATGGGACTTACCGCACCACTCTTTGAACGGCTTTGGTAGGATATACAACTGTTTTATATCGTATTCGTAACGTGCTACTAAAGATATTCGTGGGGTGCTGTCAGGAATAACTAACACTTCGGTATCAGAGGGGCGTTGCCTACCATCGTCCGTACTTCTTATACGTAAGATGTTGTTGTAGTTCTCGGCAAGGAAGTTATTGAGTATCGCTTCCGGTGGTATATCAAGTGCGTCCACCACAGCCTTCGTGGTTCTCATGGTGGGTATCAACCACCGGACAAGCGAGGGAATATCCCAGTTAACCAGCCCTAAACGTTTAGCTATTATCAGGCCCGTTACGCAAGTGGAAGCTGTAGCCGAGGGGAACCTGTCAGGAGCACGAAACCCTATGGCGGTATCCAATTTTATTTGTGTTTCCTTCCACAGCTTACGAGTTGCCTCCACATTCCGCATTACATACTGTAAATAGGGTACGTGTGCGGTGCCATAGACCCGCTTTAATCGAAGACTAAGTTCGTCGGTAACCGTCTTGTTGGGTAGATCAGCCGCCGTAACTTGGAGTTCAAGCACCCGTGCTGCCTCACCTTTCGGCATAGCCTTGACCGCCGCGATGACATCCATGATGCTCTTATTACCCGTGGACAAACCTAGCTGATGCCAAGCATCCCCCCGGAACCGTTCGACATTGGAATTTCGTGACATACGGTTCCGCTGGTGACCCGCAGGATATGCATACACCATGTCGCTTAGTTCTTTGGCAGTAGCATTGGTCAGTTCGTCCATCGGCAGTATGATATCTTTGTATACCTCAGCGCGGTTCATCCTCGTGTTGATTGTGTCGTTCTCATTGGTCATAACCTCCTCGGGGTTCCCCCATACACCAGCCGCCGCTAGAAGCACGGTTGTTTTACCCAGACCGCTACTGGGGCTCCAAAGATGCACCATAGACGCGTTCACGGCGGTGAAAGCCATAAGGGGGGAGCCAAAACTAAGCCCTATAGCAAACCGATGTATTTCCATACCCGGTCGGTCGAAGAACTCCATTGTTTTTTTCCACTCATCCAACGTACCCCTTGCCGTAAAGTAAGGGATTATTGCAGCGGTGCTTCTGGATGGAGGATTGAAGTTAATACGATCAGCCCGTATCTCCTTGTCCCCCACAATAAAGCCCGTGAAATTTTCATCTGTCCAACCAAATTGTCGCCGTGCTATATCGGCAGTAGCATTCATTTGCAAGTGAGTCACCCAGTCTATGATGTAGTACATCAGTTCATCTATTTTCGCCATAGCCACACCTTTCGGTGCCATGTGCTTGCGAAACTCTTCTTTGGAAGTAACCGCTACTAGCGGCACCGTAAACTCCCGCACTCCATCTTTGGGTAGATGAAGCCTAATCAACACCGCCTCGCCTAACTCTGGATCAACCAGCCGCCTTACTACGTAAATATCGTTGTGGTATATGGGTATCTCAATATCGGCATCTTCCCCCCTGACACGCTTGAACACCCCGCCGTTTTTGCCCCGTAAGTAAGGTGCGGGATACTTAGGGATGGTGTATGTCTGGGCCGAAGCGGTTGGGATATCGGCTGGTTTGGCCTGTACAACATTGTCTTCGTCGGATGCCTCCTCAACCTCGCGCCCTAACGTGATGGGAGATCGGATGACGCCCTTGTTAGGACACCCCTCGCAGCCGCCGGGGTTTAGTTTGCCAAACGTCTCACATGTATAGGGCCCCTTGGTTAAAGCCGCCTTCCTCTCAGTGTCTTCAGGGGTATAGTCGGCGTGTCCCTTCGATATCAGGTGTATGGCTTTGGTTCGATCTGCGCAGTAGTTCGCTATAGATAACCCGGCTCTCCACAATGGCTCGTCTATAGTCGTCTGGTTCAGGACAATATACCCAAGCTGTTGGCACCCTACCCCCGTCGAGGTCTTGAGCAGGATGCGTTTGAACTTGCTCACATAGCTGCCCATGAGTAGCTGGGTTGCCTCGTCCATTTCCCTTGGGGCATACCCCTTCGCCGCCGTAGGAGCCGTGCCTACGGCCCCCTTGAATAATGCAAACGAGGTCGTAATAATTGCAGAGTTAAGGACTTCCACCGGGTTAGGAGGCTCGTCCTTGAAGTTCAAGGTATTCGGGACACGAAGCACTCGTGCAACGTCTGCCGTACACGACGGGTCTGCGTGTATATTGTGTTTTACACACAGTTCTTTAAGAGCTTGGGCTACGGGTAACCAAACATCGGCGGTTATGCCCTCTTCAAGCGCCCAGTAAGCGTGTATCCCGCGCCCTGAATTGACCAACATCGGGCGGGATAGTCCCGTTGTCTTACAAAAAGTCTTTAGTGCCTGAATAGCTTCAGGTTGAGTTAAGTAATCCTTCCCCGCCCCGCAATCTAGGTCTAGCCAAAACGCTTTTAACAGCTTTGCGTTAGTAGTTTTTCTGGAAGTGCCCTCTACGAATGTAGCGAGGGCATAGTAGGAATCAAATCCGTTTGCTTGCAGTTGCTTGGCTACTTCTATTGCCGCATCCAACGTAGGAAAGAACTTCTGTACTGGTTTGTTTGGTTCTTTCTTTAACCCTACTATGCAATAGAACCCTTCTTCAGCCAACACCGCACGTAGAAATGCTAATGTGTCCACTGTTCACCCTATGGCTGTGCTCCGTGCGCCAGAGAAAATGAAGCCCCCGTCCATGCACGGGGGCTTCTCCTAAGTGTAGCTATATAGAAGTGGCCTATTCTCGGTCGTCCCACTCTCCCACTAAGTCTGCTAGTTTAGGCTCAGGTGAGGGTTTCTTGGAAGCAGCTTTTTTAGGTTCCGCTATCGCAGGCTCAACGGGTTTCTTTGCTGCCGCAGGTGCAGGTGCAGGTGCAGGTGTGACAGTCTCAAACTCTTCATCAGCAAACAAGGATAACTGCACGGGTTCCCTACGCCCTACCCCCTCGGCCTGCGCAGCGTTAAGCTGGACTGCCTTTATCGCCTCTGGAGAATCACGCAATTCCCGGACAATAGCATACTCACTATCTGTTAACGGGCGCACTGCTTTAAAGGTCAGTTTGGGCTGCGTCGAGCTTGTATCAAACCGCACCTCTGTAATGATCTTGGTAATGGGGGTTGCATGGCTTCCAAGATGCTGTGCGTACTTCTGCAACGGCATTTTTCTGGGTTCCCCGTCACCAAACACAGAGGTAGCAGGGCAGATAAGCTGGTACACCTCACGACGGTCGATCTCAGACTCAAGCACTATGGCAATACGCCGCTGATATCGGCAAGCCCTGCTTTCGCCTTGCCCACTACCCTTGATGTTCTGAGAGCAGGCAGCACAAGTGGGGGACTGCTTTTCCTTGCTTTCTGAATCAGGCTTTTGACCGTCCGATGACCAGCATACAGGCGCACTAGACTGCCCCTCTACGTAGGCTCCGGGGTAATACTGGCGAGAATTATGTTCAGCAACCCGCACGACGGCTACATTTATATGCCGCTCTTCGCTGCTACGGTATTCTTTGTTGCCCAGCATCTCACGAAACACGCCACCTTTTATGGACAAACGACGTATACCACCACCACCACCGCCACTACTACCGGCAAGAAGTTTAGTATCTTCATCTACGCCACCCTGCAGGGTTCCGGGCAGGGGTGCGTCGAACAACGTAATATTTGACATAGTCTCTCCGTTAAGCATCTTGATCTAGGTTAAGTGCTGCTAAAAGTGTCACTGCCGCAACTGTAGCGGTGACGGGTACAACTACTGCCGCCTGCTCTACGACAGGTACGGCGGGTACAACAGGGACAGGTACAACAGGTACGGCGGGTACGACAGGGAGGGTGCTTCGGGTAGAGGCTACGAACGCAGCATCAACCTCCGACATTCTAAACCGGTACATACCGCCCACTCGGATAAAGGGGATGGTGCCGCCCCGTATCCACGAGCGAACCGTAGATATGGACACCTGATAATGCTCTGCTACTTGCTCTATATTGCTATAGTGGTTCTCCATTACTTCCTCCTTATAGTGATAGTGTACTCGCTGCTAGAGTTTAAACCGGGGGGCAGAAGCTCTGGGTTGTCAGCTAAAAAGGCTTGAGTGTTTGACTGGTGTAGGCGTTTCTCCAAAAGATAGGGGGCGTTATGGTCGAGTACAAACTTATAGAAGTTCTCCCAGTCGGCGGTCGAATAGGTCGTTCGCACGGTGCGGTATGCTATTCCGTAGGGAGTGCGGATACTATCAAGACCGTTCAGTTTGAAATGGTCGAGTAACGCCCCCTTGACCGTCTTCATTTTAGCTTCAAGGTCTGTAACACTATCAGTCAGCGTTATCAGCTTCTCGCGCATCCGGGCGTGGACGCGCATGAGAGTTTCAGGGGTAGGGGGAACCCCACCTTCTATTGGTGTATTCATTGCAATTCTCCATGAGTTGGTCTATCTGTATTCTTATTATGAGGGCATAGTACTACGTTCTAAAGACTTATGCAAGCAATCCTTCGTAAAGATCAATTAACTTTGAGTGATCGTTACTTCTATTATCTAACAAGTTATATATGTGCCGTTCAACGGTAGAACCTTGTAGCCGTATAATCGTAACCGGGTTACTCTGTCCCGCCCGGTGCACCCGTGCATTCGCCTGCGCGTAAATCTCCAAGGAGGGTGTGGGCCCCCACCAAACCACCGTATCCGCCGCCGTAAGCGTTACTCCGTGCGCTGCTGCTTGGGGTTGGATGATTAGTATGCGAGGGTCTGCTGTATCTTGAAATTGCCGAAAAATCTCGGTGCGTTTTCCCACTGCAACATCCCCCCGTATAACCGCAACGGAGAAATCATCCGCAGTCAGTGCGTCGCGTAGAACGTCAATGACATGCCGGAAGGGGGCGAAGATGAGTATCTTGTGCTTTGTCTCGCTGATAATCTCACGCAGCACTTTGTATCGGTTCTTGATATCAAACATCAATGTTTCGCCGCTGTCCGAATACACCGCACCGCAAGACACCTGTAATAACTTGTTGAGCCCCACCGCTGCATTGACCGCAGTAACTTGTTCGCCTGCTGCCTCCATTACGAGTTTTTGTTTTAGCTGGTTGTAGAACTTCTTTTGCTGGGGGGTCAACTCCACATCACGCACGACATAGGTCATGTCCGGTAAGTCTAAGCACTCTTTCTTCGTATGGCGAATCGCTGGTTGTAGTGCGGCAAACGCGATCTTCTCGGCATCAGGTCTTAGCGCCCATTTGAACTGGGATATTTTGAACATGACCATGTCTTTAAATATCGTAAAATATTTAGGCACCTTCTCTGGGCTGACTAGTTTTGCTAGTCCATAAGCATCCGCCGGGGACTGTGCTGCAGGGGTACCCGTAAGCATCCACAGCCATGTGCTCTTAGTTACTATGCGGTTTAGACATTTCCAACGCTTAGTCGTTGTGGTCTTATACGCATTCGCTTCATCCACCACAATCAGATCAAACCCACCTGCGGCGATCTCCTTCTCCATAATCTCTACGCCATCGTAGTTAATGATAACGAACTCGGCATCCCCCTCTATGATGTCGCGGCGTTTGTTTGAGCTACCGTAGGCAATGTCCACCGACCTATGCATAACGAGCTTGAATAGATCAGCTTGCCACGCGGATTGCATAATCGACAATGGGCATATGACCAACACTCTGCGGATGTATTTTGATTTAATTAGATAGTCCGCCGCCCATATCACGCCACCCGTCTTACCCGTGCCTTGCTCTGACAAGCAGAAAGCGCGGCGGTGCAATGTTAGAAATGATGCCGTTTCTTTCTGGTGGGCAAACGGCTTATACATTCCGGGCCAATCGTAGTGCCCTAGTATCGGGGACGGGACATCTTTAATACGTAGGCTCTGTAGTATCTGCGCTTCATCCAGCCCCCACGCTACTAGTATATTGCCATCCGGTAGTACTTTACTTTTTGGTAGCACCGCTGAAACCCGTTCGGGGTTCCGTAGGTTAAGGAGTAAAGATTTATTTTCTATAATTTGCATACCTGCTCCATGAGAAAAACATAGTGGGTTGGATGGGGCAAGTCGCCCTGCCCCACCCGGTGCCTGCTCACGTAACCATAGAACTAATCTGAAAAGGTTGTTACGCGCAGACTGGTACGGTTATATGTCTTGCACTTACGTGCCATCTATGGCTGCTCACTCGTACCTTACAGCCGCCATAAATGAGAGCACCGCTTCACTATTTCTTTTTAGCGTGTCCGTTTTTACTACGGTTTACACTGGGGGACACGAGTCGCAAATTACCCGGCGCGTTTGTGCCTCCCTTACTAAGCATGGTTTTATGATCGATATCTTTACCAGTACGGTCGATGCCTTTGGCATCCATCATGCGTCTGGCGCGTTGGCGCTCCATACGTAGCGGTAACTCATTACGGTCTTCTTGCTGCTTGTATTCTTTTTTATAGGGTCTTGCTTTATTGACGTAGGGCATTATGACCTCCCGTTATGTGAACAACTTAACACTGAGCAGTGTCTCCGACATAGGCCACTTGGGTTGGGGTTCCATACATCAGTTGCGTATGCTGTCTCTACCCGCGTGTAATGACGTAGCCATTTCTGCCATAGTTTTGGTTCCATCGATATGTCGTACTTATCTTTGATAAATGCATTACAGGCTACAAAAAGCAATCCCGCTTTAATACTCGTAATCATGGGGAAATGTTTAAACAAACCAAGCGCCATCAATTCTAGCTGTCCGGTATCCGCGTACTTCGCAGACTTGCCTGTTTTGTAATCGATGATTCGTGCCTCCCCCGTATTGTAGTTCAGTATAGCCAAATCAATGATGCCCCGAAACCACACATCCTTATCGTTAAATCCGCATGGCTCTAACTTCTCGGTCAGCCCTAGTTTGTATTCACATAGGCGCTCACCTTCAAACTGCATGAGATTGTCTAAGGTACTTTTGATATAGGAAAAATGCGCAGGTAACGGTATGCCCTCCTGCACGTAATCCTCCGCTGCTTTGTGCATGTTAGTGCCGTAGGACATGGCTTCGGAAACAGGCTCCGTAACATCCTTCACCACCCGCAAGTGATAATACTTACGGGGGCACTGTTCAAAGAGCTTCAAGCTACTGTAGGACTGCGCGGGTATTGTCATTTAACATTCTCCATAAGATTTACCGACCCCACTCTCACAATTAACAGGCAACCCCACTGCCCACGGTGGTACCCAACGCATACACTCTTCGATATATGCTTGTGCCGTAACTGCCTCTGTATCCGATACAACACATACAACTGCATCATGCACAGTTACCTCTGTATCCGGTACAACACATACAACTGCATCATGCACAGTTAAGACTGGGCGGTATTTTTTGGCGATGCGCAACATCTGGGCACCAACAATAATACGTGCAAGCGCCTGTACAGCGTTCTCCACGACCTTGCCCCCATATAGATTGACTCGCCCCCGGCGGGATTTATAACTGTACTGCAGCCCCTTCTCCCCCGCCTCAGCGGTGAGGTCTTCATACCGCATCAACAGCCCATTAGGTAGCTTTATGGCGTATTCGGAGGGCACCAACTCCAACACCCCCTCGCGCCCCAGTTGCGTACTTGCCCCTTGCAACATAGCGGTCAAAGCAGTCTGCGCTTGCCGCCACAAAGCTACTATTGCACCATTGGCTTCTCGGTATGTGAAGATAATCCTGCGACACTCATCTAACGAAG
>TARA_R110002126_G_scaffold62250_4_pt1 | contig 15889 bp, 14 predicted proteins | sample TARA_R110002126 | Tara Oceans TARA_R110002126 (sample SAMEA4397536) | marine metagenome | biome: Polar Biome; feature: [DCM] deep chlorophyll maximum layer (ENVO:01000326); material: water (ENVO:00002006), including particulate matter (ENVO:01000060) such as... | depth 30 m
CTATTGCGACCATGCAGAACCTAAAAGTATTGAAGAACTACGAAGGGCAGGTATTAAAGCGTTACCATGTGACAGCAAAACGGACATTAAACCATACGCTATTAAGAAGTTAAACGAGAAACGATTTACAATAACGAAAAGAAGCACTAACCTAGCAAACGAACTACGTAGTTATGTATGGAGTGAGAAGACTGGTAAGCCTGAGAAGAGCAATGTGGATCACTTGATGGACGCTTTAATGTATGCAATAGGTTCGGGTGATAAATTTAGCGGTAAATACTATAATTAAACAAATATAAAATGACAGTAAGCATAATAATACCATACAAAGAAGATCGAGGTTTCCTGAGTGAAGCAATTGCATCTGTACACGCTCAAACGTTTGACGGTGAGATAGAGTTAATAATGTCACAATCTGACAACGGGGTGAGTTATAACCTTAACCGAGGTATTGAAATCGCAACGGGTGATTACATAAAGTATCTTTGTGATGATGATACACTAACTCCCAATTCAATAAAGGATTCATTAGAGGCGATTAAAGGGTACGATTTCATTCACGGTAATGCGTATAACTTCTTTGAGGGTAACGAATCAATGAATCACACTTATAGACCACCGAATGAGTTGCCTACCTTAGAACAGATGCTAGTTCCTTTTCCAATACATGGTGGTAGCTTAATGTATCAAAGAGACGTATTCGATAAGTTTGGTAAGTTTGACGAATCACTAACCACTGGTGAAGAGTATGAATACAATATGAGAATACTATCGTTAGGAGCGAAGATAGGATACTGCGATAATACGCTATACAATTACCGAAGACATCCTAATCAGAAATCACTTGGTAGAAATGCGAATCAATCACAACGTAAAGAACTAATAAACCAAATCAGGAATAGATATGTTTGATCATTACATCTTATGCCGTTATAATGTCGCTCTATATTCGTCAAATCCGTACAAGGTTAAGAATCCAAACGAATGGATGGACGGAAGGGTAGAATATTTCAATAGGTTAGTGTCTAGTTTAGAATATCAAACGAATGATAACTTTACTTTTGTTGTGGCATTAGATGAGAACACTCCACTTTGTTATAAATCACACATTCAAGATGTATTGAATCATAGCAAACTAAATACTATCACAATATACAAAGCAGCGTTTCAATCTCAAAGTGAATGGTTCGATGATATAGAAGTTAATACACCTTGGTTAATTACTTCACGAGTAGATAATGATGATGAGTACTTTAGTGAGTTCGTTGAAACCATACAAAACAACTTTAACCAACAAAGCGAGATATTAGACGTACAAGGTTTGCAATGTTTGAACGGTGTGCATTATACATCGGGTAGAGATATGCCTAATAGTCCATTCATTTCATTGGTAGAGCAAACGAAAGAACTAAAGACTGTATTCTATAAGCCTCATTCTACATTAAGGATGTATTACCCTCCACGATTTGTAGGTACTACCCCGTTATACATTCAGCATATCCACGACAATAACCAAATGAATAAAATAATAGGCGCAAAGCTATGAAGATAATTGTAGGAATGGCAACATTCAAAGGTCGTGAAGATAGTTGTAAGAAAGCAATAGATAGCTTACTACATCAATGTGATGAGATTGTATTATACGACAACGAACGAAACCCTAACCTAACGGATAACGGTAAATTCTACGGATTAAAGGACTTGAAAGAACCTGTATATTATTTCACTTGTGACGATGATCTATTCTACCCATCTAATTACATCGCTCAGATGATTACAGCGATAGAAACACACAAATGTATAGTAACGCACCACGGTAGGAAGTTGGTAGGCTTAAACGTAAGTTATTACCGTGGTCATAAATCGTATAGATGTTTGGATGATTCAAGAGCAACGGATAAAATAGATGTACCTGGAACGGGTGTGACGGGATTTAGTACCGAATACTTCCACCCTACGAACTTACACGAATCAGAATATCAAAAGATGAGTGATTTAGTGTTTGGATTAGAAGCAGCGAAACAACAAAAGAAGATAATGATACTGCCCCATTTAAAAGGATGGATTAAACAGTTACCAATAGACGCAAAGACCGCGATATTTAATACAATGGTAAAGAGCCAAGATAGGAACATACAAATAGCAAACGAAATTTATACTTTAAACAATGGACGTTAAACTACCAAAGACTGCAAACGATTTACGAATACAACATTTTAAAGCCTTCAATGAATGGAACGAGGACGGAATGGAGACAATGGACAAAGCTAGGTTTATATCTGCGTTCACAGGTAAGCATATTAATATAGTCTTAGCAATGGATAATGATATGTTTGAAAAGATGTATAACCACGCCTTGACGATTATATCTAAACTAAAGATAAATGCTTCACCTCCAAAAGAGATAACAATGAGAGGGATTGAATACGTAATGATTAACCCTGATAAAACATCTGCGGGTTGGCACATGGATTGGGGGAATGTAGTTAAAGAATCGGGATACGAGAAAGACCCTGTTAAAGTGGCGTGTTTATTCTATCATCCTAAAGGACACTTCTACGGTGAGGTGGATAGTAATAGTAATCTAGTTCATCCGATTCGTGACAAGTACGATATATTCAAAAAGGAAATGCCGTTATCAATCTTCATAGAATGCAGTCGTTTTTTTTTGCTCAAATTAGTAAGATCAACAATCACATCCACGGAGAAAAAGATTTGGGAAAGAAGGACAGTAAAGTTCCTGACAAGGATCAAACTTTTGCGTGGAAAGAAGTAATCCACCAATTGAGTAAAGAATTTGATATGTCATGGTTTGAGGTTACCCAAATGAATATCTACACTTTTAATGATAGGTGTAAGTTCATTGAAACAAAGATGAAAAAAGAACTAATACAAAGCAAACGAAATGCCAGTACTAACAAGTCAACAAGAAGCAGACGCTCTAAGTAGATTAAATCTTGGCACTAGCGGTGATATACTAAACAATTCACCCGATAGTCCATTAGGTTCTTTGCTTAAAGACTTGGTTCAGGGCGTAGTGGATGAGTTGGGTAGGTCGTTAGATAAACATGGTGTACGAGGTACTAATAAGTTAAAACAAACGATGCACACTACTCCCGTTTCAATAGGTGCAAATGGTGTAGAGGTTGGGATAAGTGCTGAGTTCTACTGGAAGTTTGTTAACTATGGTGTTAATGGATCAGAAGTTAATAGAGGCGCACCATCTTGGGGCAGTGTTTCATCTCCTGATATGTCATTTAAAGAGAGCATATCAATATGGAGAGCAGCGAAAGGTATAGCATTACCTGAAGGATTTAAAGATTATGAGGCGTTTGATAACTTCATAATGTATAGAGTAGTAACACAAGGACAAGAGCCTAGACCGTTCTTCACTGATGTGGTAAACGAACGATTAGTAGATGTATTAAAAAAGCCTATCGAAAAACTAATAGGTAGAGCAATAGCAGTAAAGATAATAGAACCATGGCAGTAACATTTCATTCCATACCTAACGGATATTCACCAAGCGACAACCCATTAAAATACGAATTTAGTTCTAATCAAACGGCACAACCTAATTTTAGTTATATCGTAGAGATTAATCTTAACGGTGCGGTTATATTTCAATCTCGTATCTTTCCTGAAGTTGGGATTTATGCTCATTACGATGCTTCAGATATTGTAAAGTATAGGATACCAAAACCAACAATGGGAACGGCACTAAGTCAGGACAATGGAACACTCCAAGACCTTAGTCTAACGGTAACGGAAAACTACGGAACACCCGCAATTAATGTAGGCACTACGACAAGCACAGTGACAAGAACATGGAAAGCGGGGTTATCGGATGAAGACTTCATTACAAAGGACTTTGATACTGATTATGTTACTAAGAAGTTCTTAACTAACGTTCCAAGAGGTACGAATATACAGATGACAAGGGGGCAGGATGTTTACCTAGAGATGATAGACGATAGTGGGGCAGTTAGTTCGTTCTTTAATTTCTATGATTCTGACGGTATACTACTTGAAACGTTAAGCCAAAACAATACATTTGGAATATGGCAGTTAAACATGAAGGATTCAATACTAGACGCTTTGCTTACTGTCTCCATTGCTGATGTTGCCTACTTCACTGTCAAGATAGGTTTGTTTTGTGAGACGTTGACATACGAGTACTTCGATGATTACTGTAACTATCCATTCTCTTTGATGTGGATGAATGAATACGGTGCAAAAGATTCCTATGTATTCAAACATAACAACGAATTAAAGGCAAGTGTTAAAGAAAGTTCTTACCGTTCACAGTTTGGTAAATGGGTAGGTAACTCATTCGTTTATTCTGTAACTGATAGCGGTCAGATTGACTATGTTAAACAGATAAAACAGTCAGGAACAATAACAACGGACTATATTACTGAGGAATTTCAGAACTATCTAGTAGAGATATTTGATTCACCCTTCTATTTGTTGTATGATATTAACGGATATTCAATTGCTATTGTTGTTAATGCAAGTTCTTATAGCTTCGATCAATCAAGGTTTGACGAATTACTAATGCTTGAAGTAAAGTACGACAAAGCAAGTTCTAAAAGATCATTGACATTATGACAGATGAATTAATAAGTAATGGCTTTAGTTTAGATTTATCGGATAACATACCCGTACCAATTAATCTAAGTATAGCAGACGCAAAAGACCCATCCAAACGAAAGCGTAACTTTAGTAAGACTATAACCTTACCTGGTACGATGACAAACATGGAGTTCTTTAGTGGTTCTTTCTCGTTTAGTGTTACCGATACTGGAATAGTATTTGATGCTACTGCAAAAGCACCTATCATATTATACAAGCGTGGTATTTCTATAATGCCCGATGGAGTGATTAAACTCAATTCTGTAAAGATTACGAATAAGATAGTTGATTCGTTTGAATGTCAGATATTTTCTGAGACGGTAGACTACTTTCTATTACTAGATTCAATCAAGGTGAACGAATTAGATTGGACTGATTACACGCATACACTTACACGACCAAATCAAATAGCTTCGTGGAGTGCCGCAATAGGTTCGGGTTATTACTACGGACTTATTGAGCGTGGACTAGGTAGACCTGGAGCAACTATATTTAGAACAACAGATTTAGTTCCTTATGTGTACTCTAAGGAAGTAATGGTTAAAATATTCGAGTGGTTAGATATACCGTTCACATCTGACTTCATGGATACAACTAGATACAAGTCTAAGTTATTTGGTTATGGCGGCGGTGAGTTGGTTACTATTTCAGCAGCAGCAATAAACGATAGAAAAGTAGAAATTGACAACGGTGATTTTACACGAACAGTAGGAGGGGTTTTAGGCGGTGGTTCAGCACCTGATTACTACTCTTTTCCTGTTGGTCAGTTTAACCCATTTAAAGATAATCCGCAATACTCAACATTCACAAAAACAATAGCACAAGATAATTCGAGCCAATGGGATGATGGGGAAATCACGGCACAGTTCTCAGGTAATTATAATCTATCTATAACAATGGCTTTAGATTATCAATACAACTATGGTGCGGGTACTTTTATTATTGGCGATGGTTTTAAATTGAGCGTAGCTAAGAATGGTGGTGGACTTTATCAAATCTCATTCACACCTCAATCAACAACAAGCGATAACGGTACATTCACATTAGTCGCAAATTCACACGCAATATCTTTAGAATCGGGAGATGTTCTATTTTTTGGCTTACAATTTGGGGGTGCTAGGATAAGTGGTGCAACAACAAATGTAACTTTAGACATAACAACAAGCACACCTATAACGATTGATTTAATAAGTACAGATACGACAGTAACGGACGGATCAACGGTAGAGTTAAACAAGTTTCTTCCCGATATTAAGTGTAGTACGTTTCTACTTGGTGAGATACTAAACCACAATCTATATCTATCCGACCCCGATGACGATGGTAACGTTATAATAGAACCGTTATCAGGTGGATTCTATCAGCCTACAAGCACGTTCGATGATTGGACTGAATTAGTCGACCACGATAAAGACGTAATAGTAAAGCCAACAGCAAACGATTATAGCAAGGTGTTTAATTTCAAATACAAAAAGAATAAGGATCAGGATGCTAAGACATATCTTGATAAGTATGAAAGGGAGTACGGAGATTTAGCATACGAGCAGGGTAGTTATTACGCAAAGGGTGAGCAGAAGATTGAATTACCTTGGTCAACAATTATACCTTATCAAATAGCAGATGGTATTCATGTACCTAGATTCATTAAAATACAGAACGGTGTGATGTCACCTAATAAGGGTGAGCCACGTGTAATGATGCGTAACGGATTAAAGGCGGGTAACTGGACTTTTAGAGATGCGTTAAACCCTGCTAATAGTCAACAGTTAACTACATATCCATCCGTTCACCATTTCGACAATTGGAGTTCACCAGGGTATGATTTAAACTTCCAACTTGTTTACGAGTTATTCTATACGGCTACAAATGTAACAACGGTAAATTCGTTTAGTGAGTATTACTTTGAAAGCGTTAACGAGATGACTAACGCAGCAGGAAAATCATTACTAGGATACTTCAAACTAAATCCTTATCTAGTTAAGACGATAGACTTTAGTAAGTTGAAGATGATTAACGGAACATTGTGGAGACTAAACGAAGTACTAGACTTTGATGATAACATACAAGCGACAACGAAGTGCGAGTTAATCAAAGTGCTAAACGCTAAGTCTCCAAATAGAACAGGGTACGCTATCCCTATTGTAGCATTAACATTTGATACTGGAAATGTAACAAGTCCAAGCGGTAACGGTTCAGGTGTCGGGGTGGTAAGTGGAGGTTTTAATAGTTCAAATCAATATAACAACGTAATAAAAGGATAAGATATGTGTCAAGACGAAATCAAAAGAATAATAATAAAACAGGGTGCAGGTGTTCCAACTATACCCGTTAGTAGCGACCATCGAAACGGTGATTGGTTAGCTACTGATGTTTACGTGGGTGAGTTTTATCAAGACACAAACACAGGTATTCTATACAATAGAGATGCAACGGGGATAAGAGTAGAGGGAACGGGTGCAACATATTTAGAGGTTGATGTATCTAGTGCCGAAGCGTTGGCGATATTCACAACGGCAAAGCCAATACTAAGCGCACCTGGTGCTGGGCTTTACTACAAGTATACGGCAGTCTTAGAGCAAACATTTGTGACAACAGCGTACACGGTTTCAGGCGGTGGCGATTGGTATTTAAATCAAGGTTCAAAAGATTATTATTTCGCAAAGGCTGCGATTTCACATACTTCGGATGCGGCTTCTCAAGGTACTTATTATGGATTTGCCACACCAAACACGGCTTTAACATTAACTGCTGATTCTAACCCAACACTAGGAGACGGAACATTTAAGTTGAAGATTTGGTACACTATTGAAACATTCAGATAATGGCAGAAGAAATAATATTTAAAGTCTCCACTGATACGGGTAACTCCGTTAAAGCGGTTAGTGATGTAGAGAAGTCGTTAAAGGACGCTAAGGGTGCAACAGATTCGTTAAACAAAAGCAACGTAGATGCAGCGGGTTCTATTAAGAAAACAGAACAAGCACTAACCAACGAAGCGCGACAAGCGACAGAAGCGAAGAAAGCAATAACAGAATTAAATACTGAGACGGCAAAAGGGGCAGCGCAGTCCACAACATTAGCGGGTAGATTGGAAGCAATGAATAAAACGGTAGCGGAAACGCCTATCAATATTCGTGCGATGAATAAACAAATCCAAGAGTACCAAGCTATAGCACTTGAAGCGGGGAGAACATCACCAATAGGACAAGAAGCACTAAAGAACGCAGCAGCTTTAAAGGATAGATATACCGATATTCAAAACGAAACTAAAAGACTTGCAGACGATCAAAAGAATCTAAAGGGTGCAATGGATATAGGCTCGGGAGTTGTCGCGGGTTATGGTGCGGTTAAGTCTGCAATGGCTTTAACTGGCATTGAATCTGAATCCTTACAGAAATCAATGGTAAAGTTACAAGCAGCACAAACGCTTTTAACCTCACTTGATAGAATACGTACATTAGTACAAAAGGAATCAAGCGCAATGATTTTACTTTCGTCTATTCGTACAGGAATATTAACGGGAGCGCAAACGGTTTACACGGCTGCAACGGTTGGTACTACGGTAGCCATGAAAGCGTTGAATGTTGCCATGTTGGCTATGCCTGTTATCGCAATTATCGCGGCTATTGTCGCTCTTGTTGCTATTATCTATAATATGGTTTCAGCTACTGAGGTAGCGGAAGAAATGAATAACAAGTTAACTGCATCGGTTGACAAATACCAAAGGGCATTAGATAGATTATCTTCTAAACAGTTAAGAGATATAGATAATAAAATTAAACAAGCACAAGCGGAGGGTGCTAGTGCTGAAAAACTTCATGGATTAGAGTTAGAACGAATGGCAAAGGAGGAGGAGACCCGTAAGGTACAGACCTTATTGTTTAAATCCGAATTAGATCAAAGAAAAATAGCGTATAGACAAGCGTTAAAAGAGGGTAATTCAGAACTTGCGACAACTATAAAGGAAGAGGTTAAAACTGTTAAAGAAAAGTACCAAGATATACGAGCGTTAGATGGTCAATATGCAGTAGATAAGAAAGCAGAAGAGACAAAGTTTGCAGCGGAGCAATTAGCAGAAACAAAAGCGATACAAGATAAGAGAAACGCAGATTGGAAAGCAGCACAGGATAAACGAAAAGCAGAAGAGGAGAAGATCGCAAAGGAGAAGTTAGAGCGCGAAAGGTTGCTATCTGATTTAATGGTAAGTAACATCGAAGACCAAACACTACGAGAACGAACCGCTTTACTTATCGCACAAGAAAGAGACCGTCAAGACTTGGTTACAAAGTTTGGTGATGATACCGCTTTAATGGCTGAATTGAAGTTACAACAAGCGAGTGAGATAGCCAAATCAGATGCAGAAATAGCAGCGACAAAGAAAGCAAACGATAAACTTATAACAGATCAGGAGATTTTAGATAAAGCTGCAATTGACGAGGCTATACGTGTAGATAAAAAAGCAGGGTTAGAACTTGACTTATTGTTAATGGCTGAAGACTTCGAGGCACGTATGGAAGTGCAGCGTGAACTTAATGCTTTAGAGTTAGAAGAGAAACTATTAAACGAAGACCTTACAGAAAACGAAATAGCCTTAATAAAAGAAAAGTATAGAATACAAGAAGAGGCGTTAGACGAAGAACAAGCAGAGAAGAAAAAGCAACTAGCTAAAGATGTAGCAGCAGCAACCCAACAAACAGCAGAACAAGGACTTGCAGCGATTACAAATATATCAGATATACTATTTGAAGATCAATTAAACAAAGCAGAGAAAGGAAGTAGTGCAGAATTAGCGATTAAGAAAAAGCAATTCGAGGTAAACAAAAAACTTCAAATAGCACAAGCGATAATGCAAGGTGTTCAGGCGGTACAAGCTGCATACTCTTCGGGTTCTGCTATTCCTATTGTCGGTGCGGTAACTGGACCACTATTCGCTGCACTTGCGGGAGTTGGTTCTATCTTAAATATCAACAAGATAAAGAACACTAAATTTGATAGCGGCGGTGCGGGTGCGGTGTCTGCTCCATCGGTTTCTGCTCCAAGTATTCCAAGCGCATCAAGTGTGTTAGGTGATGACACTAGTACAACTACTGCGGGATTACCTGGAAGCGGTACGGAAGGACAAGCAGGTGCGGTAAGTAGTCAACCATCTATTAAGGTTAATATAGTAGATAGTGAAATGAAAGCGAGTTTAGATAAGGCTGCAAAAGTGGAAGCACTTAGTACTATTGGTTAATTGTTACCATTGAAATAAATTAAACTTTTATAAGTGAATGAAGAAATTCTATAAAATAGTATCGGAAATAGGTGACGATAGCATAATTGATTTTAATGCTTTTGTTGATGTTCCTGCACACTTAAAAGGCTTCATTGCATTCGGTAAAGACAAACCACTCAGTTACACATTTAGCGAGGAAGGAGAGAAGCGAATTGTTACGGGTGTGATGATTTCAGCAGATACGCAAATCTTTAGAGACTTTGAAGACGGTAATGAAAGTTATGTATCATTCTCAAAAGAGACGATTGACGTACTTAAAAAGAAGTTCTTTCAATTAGGATTCTCACAGAACGTAAACGAAAACCATACATCTACAATAGCAAAGGGTTCTGTATTAGTTGAAAGCTACACAGTATTTGCAAATAACCCAAACTATCCACAAGTACCTAAAGCATTTGAAAAGCAGAAACTAAGAGACGGTTCTTGGATTGCTTCGTATTGGGTAACGGATGATAAGGTATGGGAGAAAGTAAAGAACGGAACTTTTAACGGTTTCTCAGTAGAAGGATTTTTAGACAGAATAGAAATAAAAGTAAAAACAAAAAACAGTAAGATGGCAAAAAACGAAAAAACGATACTAGACTATCTAGGTTTCGGAAATTTCAACAAAGACAAATTTGCAGAAGCTACGACAGCGGACGGAATTGTTTTGATGTATGATGGTGAATTAGCAGAAGGTACAGCGGTTACTATTGATTCAGAAGGTGAATCACTTCCTGCACCTGAAGGAGATCATGAAGTTACACTAGAAGATGGTACGGTTAAAATTATCACTTTGGATATTCAAGGTATAATTACAGCGGTTGCGGATATTGCAGCAGATGAGGCAGACTTAACGGTAGAGCCAGTTGATAACACTGAACTTCGCAAGGAATTTGCAGAAGCGATATCTAAGGTATCAACAGACCTACTTAAAGCAATTGATGACAGATTCAATAAAGTAGAATCTAAATTTACGGCATTGTCAAAAGATGACAAGTTTAAGCATGAAGGAAAAAAAACAGGAGCAGAAGACACGAAGATGTCCGTTTCCGATTTACTAAAGAATAAGAATAAATAACATGAGTTTAAAAGACGGATTAAAAGACAAGTACGGCATTAAGGTGAATGAGGTCGTAGAGCGTTTCAACGAAAAGAAAGAAGCGTTCAAAAAAAGAAATTCATTCGATTATGATCCTAGTGCATTACCTGCTTATGCGGATAATACTTTACCAAGCGTAATTACTGATCTAATCGCTAATAGTGATTTCCTTTCAGAGTTTATGTTAGAGGAAGGTGTTAAAGGTACTCGTGAGATTGCTCTTATGAATGCTGATGTTACACTTTCTGCAAAGTCGGGATGTACTCAATCATTAGATGGTTCTGTTATCTTCACGAAAGTAGACCTTACTACTACATTGTTAGAGGCAGGTATTGAGTTTTGTAACGAAACTTTGAATACTAAGATGACACAAATTCTTAATACTCTTGGTGTGAAGATGCAAAACGGTCAACTTCCTGCTGAGTTAGAAGATATTCTTATGGCTTACTTGATGAAGAGATTAGATCGTAAAGCACAGCGTTTAGTTGTACTTGGTGATACTGCTTCGTTAGATGCTGAGTTAGCTATCTTCGATGGTTTGGTTAAGATAATCAAAGCTAGTGCTGATGTAGTTGCTTACAATTCACTTGAGACTACTATCACAAACGTTAACGCTTACGATATTGCTTACGGACTTGCTACAACAGTAGACCCTGAGGTATTTGATAACGGTATGATGGTTAGAATCTACACTGGTAGAACTGAGGCTTTAAACATCATTAAGTCTTACAACGATGCTAACCCTTACACTAAATTATTAGTTGATCTTGGTGGTACATCAATGACTTTCCAACTTCCTGAGACGGGAATCGAAATCAAGACTTTACCTGAGTTGAATGGTTTGGAAGATATGTACGCTATACCAATGCAGTTAACATTCTTAGGTACTGACGAATTGAGCGATATGGTTCTTGAAGTTAAGTATGATGATTATAACGATAAATTGAAAGCATACGCTGCATTCAGACTAGGTACAAATATCGTTTGGGATAAGTATTTCACGAAGTTGGTTCTTACTGCTTCATAAATTTATAAGCAATGGGAGAAATAACAGAAGGATTTGGTATGAGATGTGACGATGTTGGCGGTGTCAGCACGTGGCATATCTTTGAGAATAAAACGTGTGCGGGTGTGAGCAATATCGCTTCATCGGCTTACGCTCTAGGGGAGATAACAGCACTAGATTTAGTTACTGGTGTCTATGCTTACCCTGTTTTAGTTGAGGAAGAAACGTCAACATTTACTGATACCTCAGTAGGTGAGAAAGCTAACAAGGCTTACGGGCGTGATCAGTCTGCAACTATGGTAATACATCGTAATGATGCAGGTGATATTGACAGAATCGAGAATATCGACAAAGGTAGATATACAGTTATCGCAACCTTGAATGATGGAACTAACGAAGTATTGTTCTTTGAGAATGGTGCTAAGTGTAACGATGAAAGAACACCAGGTACAGCTTACGAAGATGGTAACATGAACACTTTAACGTTCACAGGTAAAGAGAAGATTAAAGCAATGAAGATTTCTAACGCTATACTTCTTACTTTACTGAATCCACCATCATAAATTAGGTTTAACTTAAATACGGGGGAGGGTCATTCCTCCCCTTTTTTGTAACATGGGAAAAATATTTATAAAAGGTTTCGGATTTATTGATGATAAAGACGAAATAGTTAGTACCTTAACGGTAAATAAAAAGAATACGGATGATATTACTCACTCAGAATCAGCAAAGGTACGTATCGTTAACGTTGAACGAACTAGCAAACGTAAACGTAGCAAGTAATTGGTTATTCGTTTTTGAGTTAGAGCAGAATGACGGATACACTTACAAGAAACAATTTGTAGATGTATCGAGTTACCCCGAAAGCTACAATAGATTTTCAATAACCCCAGGCACTGATATAGTATTTGAGATTGAAGGGGATTATAGATATTCGATTTATCAAATGCCTAACGCTATTTCAATAGATGAGACAGAGGGCGAATTAGTAGAGCGTGGTAAAATGAGACTACTAGAAGTAGAGGAAGCAATCGCAACATTTACAGTTAATACAGATGCAAAAATCAACAAAATCACCGATGGAATCTAAAAGAATTAGCGGTACTCATCAATTCACTTCAAAGGTTGAACGTAACGAAGCGATAGAGAAAATCAGTCGTAACGGTTGGGTTGAATGGGGAGAAGATAATATCTATCCACAACATCAAAATTCATGGGCGTATGATAACGCTGTTCATGGTGGAATAATTAACCAAAAAGTTAGATTCATTACATCGGGCGGGTTAACCTTTAACGGTGATGTTAGGGTATTAGAAAACTATGACGCTGCTTTCTCTATGCAAGAGGTTGTAGAATCATCATGTACTGACTTAGAAACAAACGAGCAGTTCTATATCCATTACAAGCGTAATTTAAACGGTGAATGGGAGGCTAAGAACGTAGAAGCGTGTTTAATTCGTGTAGATGAGACGGGTAATTTCTTTCACTACTCAGAAGATTGGTCAATTAAACAACAATCTAAAGAGAAAACAGGATACCGTACTATTAAATCTATTCACGATGTTAACTTAGAAGATGATGGTGATTTAACTGCTGATAGGGAATGTTTAATGCAAGTGCAGACAAGACCTAGACAGCGTGTGGTAAAAGATAAACAAGGCAAAGCAAAGCTTACATCATCATATTATCCAATTCCTAACTACTCAGGAGCGTTAACTTCTATTAAGGCAGGTATAAAGATGACGTTCTTTGTTTACTCTGAAGTAGCTAACGGATACAAGGGTGGAACATGGATAAATCTTGCAAATGGAGTACCTGCAACTATTGAGGAAGAGAATAAAATAATTGAGAAGGTTAAAAGTGAGGCATCGGATGAGGATTTATGGGGTGGATTAGTTGTTACTTTCTCAGATGGTAAGGATAGAGAGCCACGTATCTCACAAATTAACGGTAACGATTTAGATAAACGTTACACATCAAGTAAAAAAGATGTAGTTAGAGAAATCATGATTGCTCATGGTGTTATTTCACCCGCTTTATTCGGTGTGATTAGTGAGAATATGTTTGGATCTAAGGAAGAAATGGAAATAGCTTACGTATTATTTCAAGATAACTACGTAAAGAATCGACAAAGAACTATAATCGAACCTATCAATTGGGCAAATAAGAAGTTAAACGGTATCACTGAAAGCATATCTTTTGAGCCGTTCGTTCTTATATTAAATCAGAACATAACAGATGATTCTAGTGCAGTATCAGCAGCGATAAATGGATTGTCTCCACTTGTAGCTACAAAGGTACTTAACGCAATGACACCAAACGAGGTTCGTACATTAGGGTCTTTACCTCCGCTTGAGGGTGGTGATGTTATTGCAGAACCTAGTGCATTTGCATCTGAGAAGCAAGTTATAAAACTATTCTCTAGTCGTGGATTGGATGCTAAAAGACAAACTATAAGATACAGTCAGGCAAAGAAGAACCAAAACGAAAAGGCTTTTAAGAAAGAGTATATTAAAACTTTGTTCAATCACGATTTAAGTAAAGACCAAACGAAGATACTATCATTAATTAAGGCGGGTGAACCATACTCTACGATTAACAAAGCAATTAACAAGGGTGCTAACTATCTATCTAAGCAATTAATAATACTTGGTGATTTCGGTTTGGTCGATGATTGGACGCTTACAAAAGAAGGTGTTAAAGCAACTACTGAAGTAGACGAATTATCTATTATGTATTCGTATGAGTTACGATCTGATGCTCCCAACTTAGTTCCTGGTGGAAGTTCAAGACCGTTTTGCGAACAGTTAATATCACTTAATAGATTATACACACTCCAGGATATAAACGCTATTTCTGCTACAATAGGTAGAGATGTGTTCCTTTATCGTGGCGGTTGGTATCATAACCCTACATCAGATATTAATACTCCGTCATGCAGACACGAATGGAGAATTGTAGTCGTTTAAAAATAGTAGATACTTAAATGAGTTTAAGAAGGTTCATACAGGATAAGATTTACGGAATGACTTTCATTTCTGATAGGTCTAGTTTTCCCGCTTCAGTTGGCGGTGTTATAACCTTGTTGCCAAATGTTTCTTATTTCATTAATGGAGATATTGATTTAAAGGGTGATAGACTTTTAGGATCATCTAATACAACTTTGATAGGTGGCTCATCTGAAAACTGCACACTAACCTCCACAGGTTTAGGTGTGGGTGTGGCTTTGTTTACTTCTGAATGGACTACACCGATTAGACACATAGCTTTTAAAGACGTTGATACTGCAATAGACATTAACGGAGTGACAAATGCGCCTGTTGCTTTACATTGGACGGGAGTTAACTTTTTGAATGTTCCTAATATTGGTACTATTTCAACTTGTGATAACTTCATTTTTTCAAAGGGTGCGTTTCTTAATTCACAAGGATTACTTTTAACAGGATCTATCGGTACAATTGGATTTGATAATTCTATTTTTGTAGGTACGGGTTCAGCAGGGAACATAATTGAGTTAGACGCAAGTTGTATAGTTACAAGACGATTTAGAATAATATATTCTTCGGTTGTTGATTTCGGTTCTACAGTAGGATTAAACGTTTCAGCAAGTGCAACAATTTCAGCAGAGCGTTACATATTAGATACGATTAACTTTAGCGGTGGCGGTACTTACTTGGCAGGAGTTACACAAACATCTAACAAGGCTTTATTCACGAATTGCGTAGGTATATCAAACACAGCCGTAAATGGTCAAATCTACATGCAAAGCAACGCAACTGCTACAACTATTGGAGCGAGTAGCACATTCTATAAAGTAGCAGGAACGACAACAGCAAGTACTGATAATCAGAAGTACACGGCAACGGATAACAGACTAACGAACGACGCAGTA
>TARA_R110002126_G_scaffold38317_2_pt1 | contig 15883 bp, 15 predicted proteins | sample TARA_R110002126 | Tara Oceans TARA_R110002126 (sample SAMEA4397536) | marine metagenome | biome: Polar Biome; feature: [DCM] deep chlorophyll maximum layer (ENVO:01000326); material: water (ENVO:00002006), including particulate matter (ENVO:01000060) such as... | depth 30 m
GAAATACGGACGGTACGAAGCGGCGCAGCAAACATTGTATCAGGCCGTATTATTATCCCCGCAAAACATTAAGCGGCAACGCACCCTCAGCAATCTGAATGTGATCATTGGTGACAAAGAGGCTGCGGCCCGGATTAACGGTAAACTGGTCGCCGCAGCCCGCTATTCCATAGAAGAATCAGCTGAAAACTACCTGAACCATGCCCGCAGTTTAATTGATGTGGCGTACAGCAAAAACCCACTGGAACGTACTGTTATTTTGCAAAATGCCAGCCAGTTAGTCGATGGTGTTTTCAGGCGTGACACTGATAAACTCTGGTTCAAAGCTATTAATGTAGTGCGAAGCCGCATTTTGGCGGCCAAAGGTCAGTTGGTTGAAGCGCGTCAACCATTATTGGATAACGGCGTGGCTGATAAAACCGAAACAATGACGATAGACAGTTGTATGGATGCAGCAAAAGCTTACTTTGAGCTCGGTGACATTCATAGCAGCCAGTTTTATATTGATAAACTGGCCGGCTATCTGATTAATGATGATTATCTGACCGAGACCCAGAAAATCATGCTGAAGATGGAAAAAGTACGGCATGATGAACTGAAAGCCACCATTAAGCTTATCAGCGGTGAAGCGGCTGACGCCTATGAAAATGGCTTCTACAATCAGGCTTTCAACCGGTTTTGTGAAACCTTCGACCACATGCCTACTAACTGCACCCTGGCACTGAATATTCTACATACGGCCACTAAATGTAATGCTCTGGAGCCAGCGCAGCTTCGCTACTGCAAGTATGCTATTAAGCTGTTAAATGCCAGCGTGCTGGAAAAGCCAAGCCAGCTGAAATTTAAACACTATTTAAGCTTGCTGCGTGAGCAATATCCGCAATTCGTGGTAAAAGTCCGCCGGCCCAAAGCGAATAGTTAAGCGTTACAAAGACGCTAAGAAACGCTCGCGTCTTGGTAAGTAGTAATTGTCGTAATCCAGCGAGAATAATACTTTACCCGCCCGACCGACTATTTCATGCCGGGGTACAAAACCAATTACCCGCGAGTCAGCGCTGTTGTCACGATTATCGCCCAGTACCAGATAATGTCCGGCTGGTACCTTAACCGGCGCGAAATTAGCCAGGCCACTGGATGACGGCGCCAGTTTGACCGGGTGCGCAATATTACCCAGTTGCTCAGTCAGCAATACGGCACTTACTACGTCAGCTTCTGCCGTTTCTGCTGCGGTATAGTCCAGTTGTTTACCATTAATACTCAATACGTTTTGCTGCATAGCCACCACATCACCCGGCAGTCCTATCACTCTTTTAACTAAACGGTTGTCAGCAGCTTCAGAGGCAAAAATAACAATATCACCTTGTTTAGGATCGGCCAGCTTGACAATAGATTGCGTGGTAAACGGCAACCGCAGATCATAGGCCATTTTGTTGACCAGGATCCGGTCACCTATTTCAATGGTGGGTTGCATTGAACCGCTGGGCACATCATTCCAGTCAGCCACGGCACTTCTGAATACCAGCATAATGCCAATAAATACGATCAGGCCGCGATTATTGCGCCACAGCTGTTTAAGTTTACTCATAACGTCCCTTGTTGATTACGTAACGCCCATTATGACCAAAAGCTTGCGGCCAAGTTCAGGCCAAAGAAAATAACCCGGACCAAGCCATTAGTGCCGTTGTTTAACAACGTTTTTCGGAGCAGAACCAAAGGCATTTTTAAACACCCGGCTAAAGTGACTGGGGTCATTAAAACCTAACTGATAACACACCTGACTGATCCGCTCGCCAGTTTGTAATAATCGGTAGGCTTTTTGTAAGCGCAGTTGCTGCTGCCAAACTGCAGGTGTCACCCCAAACGCCAGTTTAAACTGCTGATAAAATTTACTGCGGCTCATGCAGGCTATTTTGCACAAGGTGTTTATTTCTATCGTGTCGCTTAAGTGCTGTTCAATATAAATAAGGACATTGCCAAGCGGCGTTGTTGTTTGCTGCTGACAATTTGCCAGCATCACATCGCGGCTTTGCTGCTGTAATAAGCGGGTTATCAGTTCATTTAATGATAAATCGATCAGGTAATCACGATGCTGTTCGTTTTCACTAAAAAGCGTGATCATTCGCTCCAGCAATTGCTGGGTCTGAATATTATGCTGGCTATGAACTAACTTTGGCACGTACTGAAAAAAATCATCATGACTAATTTCTTGCTGAAAATTAAGGGCATCAACAACGTTACGAATTTTATCGGTACTAATTTCAATCGCCAGGCAGGTAGTGGGTTTATTGAGTGAAGCATCAGGAAAGTCTATAAGCACCTTCTGCCGTGGCGCCAATACAAAAGACTGGTTGGGTAAAAAGGCACTGTGGTAATGACTGTCGGCTACATGCATAATTTTTTTGCCACTAATCATGCCGCAAAAAAGTAACTCACTGGAATGCAACGCCACTTTTTGCGCATCCTGATAAGTATCATAAATACTCAGCTCTGCATGTTCTCCGGCAAAACTTACTTTATTTTCAATAAGTACATCAAGGCGTTGCCGTTTTCTGGAGAGTACAGATGTATTCATAGTATCGCTTAGTGCCTCTGCTTGCCGCTTTTTGGATCTGCTGCTGGACTGATAATCAAAAAGTCTGGACTGGAAATCAAGCCTACGTTAGCCCGCTCAGCTAAGGTTGTCTGATGGCGGTTAAATAAACAATAACTCACCGCTGATTTTAGTCAACAATTTGGACAGAGGACATATCATGATTTATGCAAATCCAGGTACAGCAGACGCACTTGTTAACTTTAAAGCTGAATACGGCAATTACATTGGCGGTGAATGGGTAGCGCCGGTTAACGGTGAATACTTTGACAACATTAGTCCGGTCAACGGTAAGGTGTTTTGTAAAATCCCCCGCTCTGGTAAAGAAGACATAGAGTTGGCGCTTGATAAAGCCCACCAGGCAAAAGCTGCCTGGGGCACGACGTCAGTCACCATACGTAGCAATATTTTATTAAAAATTGCCGATCGGATAGAACAAAATTTAGAAATGCTGGCTGTCGCAGAATCCTGGGATAACGGCAAGGCTATTCGCGAAACCCTGGCGGCAGATATTCCCCTGGCCGCCGATCATTTCCGCTATTTTGCCGGCTGTATCCGGGCTCAGGAAGGCAGCATTGGCGAAATAGATGAAACCACGGTGGCTTATCACTTTCATGAACCATTAGGAGTGGTCGGCCAGATCATTCCGTGGAATTTTCCAATCTTGATGGCAGCATGGAAACTGGCTCCCGCCCTGGCTGCAGGTAACTGCGTGATACTAAAACCCGCAGAACAAACACCTGCTTCTATTCTGGTGCTAATGGAGCTGATTGGCGATTTACTGCCGGCGGGTGTTCTAAATGTTGTGAATGGCTTTGGCAGAGAAGCAGGCGAAGCGCTGGCCACCAGCAACCGCATAGCCAAAATTGCCTTTACCGGCTCAACGCCGGTAGGCTCGCATATTCTTAAATGTGCCGCAGACAATATTATTCCATCCACTGTAGAGCTGGGTGGTAAATCTCCGAATATCTTCTTTAACGATGTAATGGATAAAGATGATGCTTTCCTCAGCAAGGCTATTGAAGGTGCAGTACTGGCTTATTTTAACCAGGGTGAAGTGTGTACCTGTCCGTCACGGTTGTTTATTCAGGAAGATATTTACGAGCAATTTATCGAGCGAATTCTGGCACGCACCTTACAGATAAAACGAGGCAATCCACTGGATAGCGAAACGATGGTGGGTGCCCAGGCGTCGCAAGCCCAGTTTGAGAAAATCTTAAGCTACATTGAAATTGGTAAAAAAGAAGGTGCCACGGTACTCACAGGTGGCGGTATTGAGCAAGTAAGCGCTGAATTTAATGGCGGTTTTTACATTCAACCCACCATACTGAAAGGCACCAACGACATGCGGGTATTTCAAGAGGAAATTTTTGGCCCTGTCATCTCAATGTCGACTTTTAAAGATGAAGCAGAAGCTCTGGCGCTGGCCAACAGTTCAGAGTTTGGCTTAGGCGCCGGCGTCTGGACCCGCAACATGAACCGGGCTTATCATTTTGGCCGGAAAATTGAAGCAGGAAGAGTGTGGACCAACTGTTATCACATGTACCCGGCACACGCTGCGTTTGGTGGCTATAAAAAATCGGGTATTGGCCGCGAAACCCATAAGCTGGCACTCAACCATTACCAGCAAACGAAAAACCTGCTGGTGAGTTACAGTGAAGATCCATTAGGGTTCTTTTAAGCCGTTAAAAAACCTTTAACCACGATGCGGCGCTACTGTTGAGGTAGCGCCGCTTTTTTTGGGTTTGTGGGGTGGCTTAAGAATTACGCAGTTGTCCTAAAAAACTCAAACGAATTTATCAACAAATATAATTTCCCCAGACGCAGTATCAGCTCCCTTTCAAAGTGACATTTGTGATTTATTAGTTTAATAATGGTTAATATTTATTGATATATTGAAATGCTTTGCCTAAAATTCCGCGTAAAGCTGAAAATAAGGATATTGATATGGCCGAGTTTTATATTGCAACCCGGGCGCAGCGCGCCAGTGACATTTTTGCGTCAGATCCCGACTTACTGGCCCGCTTTAATGAGTTTAACCGCACCAACACTATGGATATGCTGGTACCGGGCAAACCTTATTTAACCTCTTGCGGCCCAAACGATACCTTTATTTCCGGGCATATGTCGGCCATGCCTCTCGCCGCGCAGCAGCGTATCGCCCAAACCTATTCTCGTTATGAAGAATACACCTTACCCATTGCGCAAACCGTTGATGAACATATTAAGCCAGTAATGGAACGGATTGAGCTACATGGTTTACCAGCTGCGGCGGCTGCAATCAGCTTAGCAGGTGAGCAAAGCAGTGCTTTGCAAAAAGCATTAATAAAATATCAGGTTGCACTGGAAGATTTACATCAATCAAGTCAGGCCAAAAGCGCGGTTAGCGGCGCACGTGCCAGAGGCGCCCATAACCCGCTCATTGCGGCCAAAGAAGCGGCAGTTCGTGCGGCACATGCAGATTTGATTACACGCTTCCAGGCCCAGTTAAAGCGCTATGCTGCACTTAACAAAGCCAGCAACACCAAAACCTCACTCGCGAATGTCGATCGCAGCATTAACGTCGCCAAAAGTGGCCGCAATATGCATGGTAATTCAGCGGGTAGCCAGCGCACTTCTGAATACAAACATCAAACTGATAAAAACGATAAGGCCGCGGTTATTACGCCACACCTGTTTTATTTTACTCATAACGTCCTCTGTTTATAGTTCAACCCCCCGCTATGACCCGCTGGTACACACAAGGTTCAGATCTGTTGACGGCTCAATTGACCGACGTTATTTAATATAGAACCGTAACAAACTGATTACAATGAGATATTAAGCCCCGCTTCTTATACTGATAAAAGTGTCTGTTTATTTTACATGCTATTTAATAGCGCTATTGGTGTGACAATTAAAGCTGCTCCCATATTAATATTTATTAATATATATCAAGCAACTAAGCAGCAGTCAGCCAATGTTGGCCCCAAAACTGCTTAGTACCTTTGGGCTACAAATGTAGGTAGTCACAAAAATATAATTAAACATTAGGATGTTGTTAATGAAAAAGAATTTACTTAAAATCACAACTATTTGCGCTTTAGCATTTGCCTTACCTGCACAAGCTGCTTTAATCGGTACTGTTGACCATGATTATGGCAATACAGCAGGCAAATATGCTCCGTCAAGTGTGCTTGCCACTGACAGCTGTGACAGTGCTCATAGCAACTGGCTATCGATAGCTAATGCCGATTCATGTGGTCGTTTTTACGATGAATTTAATTTTTCCCATATGTTATATGACAGCATCGACTCATTTTCGTTAACCATAACATTCTCTCATACTAACAATAGTTTATTTGGTATCATTCCGTCTGAATACTGGAATCTGCGCCCGGCATCCTCACCATCAAATGGCGGTGCTACAGGCCCTTCAATTGGCAGGGTCGGTAGTGGCATAACAACCAAAACGTTTAATTTTGACAACACAATGGACATGTTTAACGATATTGTCGCTAACCAAAGCTTCTTTTTGTGGATGGCCCACGAAGGTTTTGGCCAGCAGAATTTCCGTTTGTACTCTGCATCATTGGCGGTAAATGGCATCGAAGCTGCTGCGCCAACTGCTGTTCCAACACCAGCAGGTATAGGTTTACTGGGGCTTGGTCTGGCGTTACTTGGCTTCTCGCGCCGCAAAACCAAAAAGTAAGCAGGTTTAACCTGTAGTAATAAAATAAAGCGCCAGTTGGCGCTTTATTTTATTATATGACCCGGCCTAAATAAGGTTATCACTTTCCCTCACGCAGGGTTTTCAACTAGCGTTTTCAACCTTTGCAGTGCCTTCGGCCATTTATCTGTCATAAATTGCTCATAGGTCGGGTCAATTTCCTGTTCAACCCTGATTTCTGTACCTTCAGTTAACGTTTTAAAATAATAATTTTCAAACGCCGGAGCCCAGCTACTGACCTGCTCGCTGCTTATATCATCTTTACCATCAACAATAAAACCAAGATGTTTAATCGACACGAACTTCAGCGACTCAAGCTCAGCAATAATGGCTACCATGCCATCGCCTGACGGCGACAAAAACCGCATAGTTTCGTCCTGCTGCCACTTACCTTTGAAGTAAGAGCCCTCGCAAAATGCTGAAGTCCAGTCGCGATAGCCGGCATCATCAAACATCTGCTGCCACACCAGTTCAACCGGGGCGTTAATCACAATACTGAAGTGTATTTGCTTAACTGTACGCATGATTGTGCCTGCTTTAGTATTGGCTTTAGTCAGCTTTCTTCGTCGCCTGCCAATTCACGGCCTGCCACTTACCATTTTTGCGAATAAAAGTGCCGCTGTTTAAAAAACGCAGAGTTTCGGTATCTGAGGTGCCGACCAGGGTAAAGGCGACTACGGCCGTATCGCTGTATTGCAGTATTTGCACATCTTCACTGCTGTAGCGCATACCTATTTCATCTGGTTTTAGCTCACCACGGCTATTTACCGATTGCATCAGCTCGGCTTTGCCAAAACGAGTACCGCTTGAGCTGGTGTAAACAAGCTCATCAGCCCAGTATTTGTTGTGAATAGCCGGGTCATTGCGGGTTGCGCCGTCTAAAAACTCATTCAGTAAGGCGGTCAGCTCTGTCTTATCGTCAGCGCTAGCAAATGTTGGGGTAAATAGGGTGGATGTAACTAATAGAATGCCAAGCAATAAGCTGGTTTTCATATGGGTATTCCTGTTCTATATCTGACTGTAAAAGATCAAACTATCACATAATTTACTTTTTAGGTTAACAGCCAATACCCAAAAAAAACGCCAACAGTTTAAGTTGGCGTTTTGGCTAACATAAGATTAATTCTGATTTACTTTTGTCCGGTTAGCACTTGCCTAAGACTTTTTTCACCGGGCTGTGGCCTGAAAGCAAGGCAGGTATTGCGAACATCACAAGATGCAGCCGGAAACTTGCTCATACTACCGCGAGAATATACTCCTGTGCGCTTCATCTGACTAATCGCATTGCTCAGCAAAGAGGTAGCATTGAGATCACGCTCAATAATACGAATTATTTCAACATCATAAGATTGTTGTAGATTGGCAACCAGCTGTGAATTAGCAGGTTCAGCTGCCAGCATAGCAATCGTTTCCCGTAAGTATGGTCTGGACTGATCATGACCAGACAGCACAAGATTCTTATAAAGTTGGGCCGCACCTTCAACATCGGTCTCTACAAACGCCCCATTCTGTTTTAGCCTGGCAAGTAAGAACATCGCGTCGACCAGCCGCTCGTCACTTGCTTGTTCCAGCAAGGTTATAGCTTCACTAATATGGTTAGTTTCTGGCTGCTGTAGTAACTGCAACGCTTTTCTGTACTGTGCCGGTGGATGATTTAACTTCACTGCTTCTGATAATAACTGGGCCGCTTGTTGTTGATCCTGAGCAACAACAAACCCCTCGCGGTACCACTCAGAAAGCAGAAATACTGCCATTGGTGAACGATGTTTTACCGCTCGCTCAAGGTAACTCAACGCCTTTTCAGGATCCGCTTCGCGGCCATCGCCGGTTGCATAAACCATACTAAGCAATGTCATTGCCTGATAATTGCCATAACGGGCCAATTTATGGAGACTGAGTATGTCACCATCGCATTGGCCATCAGTACAGGCCATATTAATTGCGTCAGGGTTATCTGGTTGCGCACTCAAGGGAAACATGGCCAGCATACCAACTAAGCTAAAACCCGCTAAAACTTTGGTTGTTTTTTTCATTTTTCAGTCCTTTTGTTACTAGAGGTTAACTTTTATCCAGATTAGTATCAAATATAGAGACTGTCAATAATCATATTTCTTACAATTATTGAACATGTTGGTGCTATGCTGAGGGGGAAATTGAAGATAACTAACAAGCGCCTGAACTCTTTCGAATAAAACGAATACAGGCGCCCACAATTTATATCATAAAATTGTAAAAACATACCGACTGAACAGACAAAACGTAATACTACTTTCTGTTATTTAAGCATTATTTCACGTAATTGATATTCCCCGGTAATCGTTCTGACCTCAGGGTATTTTGCCGATATTTCATTCGACATTTTTTCATCTGCCTCACTCCATTTTTTCATAAAGGCATCATACTTTTTCTTACTGGGTTCTAAATCTGCACTGCTGTTAAATGTCACCACTAACATCATGTTAAAGTCGCCGCTGTTAGGTAGATCGCTGCCATAAATTTTCCAGTCTTTAATAAAACCTAACTCTTTTTGCAATGTCACACTTTTAACCCAGCTGCTCTTCAGACCTGCTAAATAGACATCTCCCATATTGGCGTCAACTTTAACCGTTGTTACAAGCATGATTTCTTTGCCAATATCGTAATCTTCGTATATCTCTAACCTGTCTTTTGCGCTTATTGCAAAACTGAGCGCCAGAAAAGAGAGTGTGATGAGTATATTTTTCATATTAAATTTCCTTTTAATAATGATAATTACTGCTCACATCATAGAAAAACAAAGAGCCCGCAAAATATAGTAGAGTTTTCTGAAATTGCTTTTGCAATACCGATTAGCTCAGAGTTAGGGTTGTTACAACAAAAAAGACGCCGAGGCGCCTTTTTGTTTCCAGCCGCAAGCAGCTTACATGCTTATGCCGCCGTCGATTTCTACTACCCGACCGGTGAAAAAGTCGTTTTCGAAAATGTATTTCGCGGTGTGGGCTATCTCGCTGGCTTCGCCTAAGCGCCCTACTGGTTTCATTTTCTCTAAGCGGTCGCGCGCTTCTGGCTTCATGGCATCGGTCATGGCGGTGCGGATAACACCTGGGGCGATAGCACCGACCCGGATACCATAACGGCCGAGCTCGCGGGCCCAGGTAACTGTCATCGCTACTACACCAGCTTTAGAGGCGGCATAGTTGGTCTGGCCCATATTGCCGCCACGGGCGACGCTGGACATATTAATAATAACGCCCTTGGTACCGCGCTTAACCATAATAGCGGCTGCTTCACGGCCACACAGAAACACGCCGGTTAAGTTAACGTCGATAACTGACTGAAACTGGGCCAGCGACATTTTGCTGACCAGCTCGCCGTCTTTGTATTTCAGTAGCAGGCCGTCACGCAAAATACCGGCGTTGTTAATCAGGCCGTCGATGCCATTAAAGTCGCTATCGATTTGGCCAAAAACTTCTTCAACCGGAGCCTCATCTGCTACGTTAGCGCTGTACGTATGCACTGTGGTATTAGCTGACAGCTCTGCTTTAGCTGCCGCTAACTGCTCGGCATTCATATCAATTAATGCCAGTTTCGCGCCTTCAGCGGCACACATACGCGCCATTTCCAGGCCGAGGCCCTGAGCGCCGCCGGTAATTACGATGGTTTTGTTTTGCAGTTTCATTTATTTCTTCTCCAACATCTTAAAAATACTGGAGAAATCCAGTTTGCCATTCCCTGCCTGCTGATGTTTCAAATATAAACTATGCGCCAACTCACCTAATGGGGTGTTGCTGCCGCTTTGCTTCGCGGCTTCCAGCGCCAGGCCTAAATCCTTGGCCATTAAATCGACCATAAAGCCACCCTGATAATCATTGCTCGATGGCACATTCGGCATCACATCCGGACACGGGTTATATAGCTCCAGCGTCCAGTTGCGGCCCGAGCTTTTAAGCATGATGTCTGACAAAACTTTAGGATCAAGACCGTTATTAATACCCATTTGCAACGCTTCTGACGTACCGGCCATTAAAATACTTAACAGCATATTGTTACAGATTTTTGCCACCTGACCGGCACCAATCACCCCTGCGTGAAACAGGTTTTTACCCATATTGCTTAACACGGTTCTGGCGTTCTCAAAATCTTGTGCCGCACCGCCAACAATAAAGGTAAGGGTGCCCGCCTTGGCGCCGCCTACCCCACCTGACACCGGTGCATCAATAAAGGCAATGCCGTGCTCAGCTAAACCAATGCCCACGGTGCGGGCACTTTCGGCATCAATGGTCGAACAATCGATAACCAGTGCCTGTTTACTGATTGCGCTGGCAATGCCTTGTTCACCCAAATATAACCCGATGACATGCTTACCCGCTGGTAGCATTGAAATAACATAATCGGTACCGGCTACAGCCTCTTTGGCCGAACTGGCAACCTTCGCGCCTTCCGCTTCTAACTGGGAAAGCGCTGCAGCGGATAAATCAAATGCAACAACATCGTGGCCAGCTTTTAATAAGTTAGTAGCCATTGGGCCACCCATATTTCCTAAACCAATAAATGCAACTTTAGCCATAATAAATTCCTTGCAGTTTTCCTGGTAAATTAACTATCCAATAAGCCTAAATCTTTTAGAGGGTGCTCATTGTCCGGCCAGGGTGAGCTAAATAATAACTCGATAACCTTAGCAGGTACCTCGGCTACGCTCGGGTATTGCCATTTTGGGGTTAAATCTTTATCAATCAGTAACGCACGTACGCCCTCCTGGAACTCACCAAGCTGTCCACATTGCACACTGATCCCAAGCTCCAGTCGGAAACTGTCGGCCAGGATCTTACTTTGGCCCAGTTGCAGCAATTTAAAAACGATATGCGCGGTGATCGGGCTGCCGTAAGCCAGCGACTGTTTAGCTTTAGCCAACCATTTATCGTCCCCCTCGATAGCATTAATAGCGCTAATGACCTGAGGTAAATTATTGATTTCATGTAACTCTGCAATGGCGTTTTGATGAGGCCTGATCTGGCTTAATGGCATCTTGGTTCGACAATGCTCTTCAGCATTTCGCAACACATCTGACAATTTCTGATGGTTAAGCGCGATGGTCTCACCCCACTTCACGGCTAATAACTTATCGACCAGGTTTGTCTTGTCTTCATGCAAAATAAAATGATCGGCCAGATGAATAAATTTGGCATCGGCAGCATTAATAGAAGCGCCCGTTAAGCCCAGGAAAATACCACAGCCCTCCGGCATCCGGTTTAAAAACCAACTGGCACCAACATCAGGGTATAAACCAATCGCCATTTCCGGCATCGCTATCCGACTGCTGCCGGTCACTACCCGATGCGATGCACCCGCCATCAGGCCTAAACCGCCACCCATCACAATACCATTACCCCACACCAACACGGGCTTATCGAAGGTATGAATAAGATAATCGAGGGTATATTCTTTGGTGAAAAACTCTTCAACATAAGGATGATAATAATCGGGGCTTTCTTTCATCGCCTGATATAAATCACGGATATCACCGCCGGCACAAAACGCTTTATCGCCAGCACCCTGTAATAGCACCATGGCAATAGACTTATCATCTTTCCAGGCCTGCAGTTGCGGCAATAATGACTCCACCATCGGCAAGCTTAATGCATTTAACGACTTTTCTGAGTTAAGGGTAGCAACCGCAATTTTCTTGCCATTGTCAGCCGTAAGTTCCTGATATAACACTACGTCTGTACTCATGCTCATCACCCGTTTACCCAGTTAGCCTGGCGTTTTTCCAAAAAGGCCTGCACGCCTTCTACCTGATCTTTAGTATCGAATAAACCGACAAACAATTCGCGCTCCAACGGCAATGCTGCATTGATGCTGCCACTGCGGCCTTGTTGGATTAGCTTCTTACACGCGGCTACCGCCACCGGGCTTTGGCTGGCCACTTTAGCGGCCAGCGCCAACGCGGCTTCTAATACGGTTCCGGTGGGTACCACTTCCTCTACCAGGCCAATTTGCAGCGCTTTTTCGGCATTGAGCCGCTCGCCACATAAAATCATGCGTTTGGCCCAGCCTTCACCGACCAGCCAGGACAGGTTCTGAGTACCGCCGGCACAAGGTAATAACCCCACTTTAGCTTCAGGTAAAGCCATTTGTGCTTGTTGCCCGGCAATACGGATATCACAAGCCAATGCGACTTCTAAACCACCACCCATGGCGTAGCCATTAATTGCCGCAATCGACACTCCACGAAAGGAACTTAAGGTTTCAAAGGCTTCGCCAAAAATCCGTGCCATATCGCTGGCAACCGCTTTGTCGCCATCGGCAAACAGCTTTAAATCAGCACCTGCTGAGAAGAATTTATCGCCTTCACCGGTTATCACCAGCGCATAGATATTTTTGTCATTATTCAGGCTGATAACCGTATCGCGCAGCTCGGTTAAGCTGGCATAGGTCCAGGTATTGGCTGGCGGGTTTGCCATGGTGATAAGCGCTATGTGACCGCGCTTTTCCAGTTTTAGTTGAGCCATTAATGTCTCCTTTGTTGGCAATACTCGGAAGTTGAATGAGGTGAATAAGGTTTGTTCTAAGCCGACCGTTGAAGCCCTGGACGGGCGGAAACGAGCCCCCAGGGAGGGGTTTACGGCGTGTCGGCGTGAACAAACCTGGTTCACCTTTTCGCTAAACCACGAACATTATCCGTTGATTAGGTTACAGAATGTCGCCCGCAGCGGCATCCAGTAAACGCCGGCCAATAATCAGCCGCATAATTTCATTGGTGCCTTCCAAAATCTGGTGTACCCGCACATCGCGGAAATGCCGCTCCAGCGGATATTCCTTAATGTAGCCATAACCACCGTGCAGTTGCAGCGCCTGGTCGCATACCTGAAAGCCAACATCAGTGGCAAAGCGCTTGGCCATGGCACAATAGGCCGTGGCTTCACCGTCTTTCTGATCCAGTTTAAAGGCCGCCAGGCGAACTAACTGCCTTGCTGCAACCAGCTCAGTGGCCATATCGGCCAGTTTAAATTGCAGCGCCTGAAACGCCGCCAGTGGCTTACCAAATTGCTGACGCTCCAGCATATAGTTACGGGCGGTATTTAACGCCTGTTGGGCAGTACCAATAGAACAGGTAGCGATATTAATCCGGCCGCCATCCAGGCCTTTCATCGCAAAGCCAAAACCCTCACCTTCGTTACCCAATAAGTAATGGGCAGGAATACGCACATCTTCAAAGGTAATCAAACGGGTTGGCTGGGCATTCCAGCCCATTTTCTCTTCCGCTTTACCGTAAATAACGCCTTTGGCATCTCCCGGCACAATAAACGCAGAAATACCCTTGGGACCAGCTTCACCGGTGCGGGCCATGACTACCAGTACTTCGGTTTCACCAGCACCAGAGATAAACATCTTCGAGCCATTTAAAATGTAATCGCTGCCGTCTTTTTTAGCACTGGTACGCAGGCCGGCAGCATCTGAGCCAGAGCCTGGCTCAGTTAAGCAGTAAGACGCCAGCTTCTGGCCGGTAACCAAATGTTCGACCCACTCGGTTTTCGCGTCGCTGGTGCCCCAGGTCGCAATCATCCAGGTCGCCATATTATGAATAGTTAACATGGCGGTGGTGGCGGTACAGCCCATGGCTAATTGTTCGAAAATAATAGACGAGTCTAAGCGTGATAATCCCATGCCACCGTCATCTTCAGCGGTGTAAAGCGAGCAAAAACCCAGCTCACCGGCTTTTTGAATCACGTCTTTCGGGAAGTGATGATCACGGTCCCACTGGGCAGCATGAGGCGCCAGTTCTTGTTCAGCAAACTGTTGGGCCACATCAACAAAGGCTTGCTGGTCTTCTGTTAAATTGAAATTCATTTATACACCTTTACAGGTTGTGGTGTCGGTGCACCTTTTAATTTTATTCAAACCATATGGGGCTTAGCAGCACACTTTACACGCCGACACGCCATAAACCTTCCATGGGGCTCATTTTGTAAATACCATCCTTGGCATTTACCCTTCGGGCCAGCAAAGCTGTCCAAATTCGTTCCTGACGAATTTGTCAGCATCCTTGGCCTTCAACGGTCGGCTTAGTAAAGTCTGCTACCCGCCTGAGTACATTAGCGCAGGTTTATCGACATATTCGGGCCAGATACCGGAATATCGTCATCAAACCAGCGGGCAGTAATGGTCTTAGTCTCGGTATAGAAACGCACTGCCTGCTTACCGTACGCATGCTGATCGCCGTAGAACGATCCTTTCCAGCCGGTAAACGAGAAGAACGGCAGTGGCACCGGAATTGGAATGTTAATCCCTACCTGACCGACTTCCACCTCATGCTGATACTTACGCGCAGCTGCGCCGCTGGCGGTAAAGATAGAGGTACCGTTACCATACGGGCTGTCGTTAACAACTTTCAGCGCTTCAGCGAGTGAATCAACGTGCATAGTGGTCAGTACAGGTCCGAAAATTTCCTGCTTGTAAATTTCCATATCGGTTTTAACATTGCTAAATACCGTTGGCCCTACCCAGTTACCATCCGGATAGCCTTCCACTTTGCAGTCAGAGCCATCCAGCACGCAGGTGGCGCCTTCTTTCTTACCTTGCTCAATCAGTGACAGCACGCGGGCACGGGCTTGCGGGCTAATTTGCGGGCCGTAAGCAGCATTCGGGTCGGTGTAAACACCAGGGCGAACCTTGCCAATAGCCTCAGCCACTTCCGGGATCCACTCTGCTGCCGCACCGACAAATACCGCAACTGAAATCGCCATACAGCGCTGACCGGCAGCACCAACAGACGCTCCCACCAGGGCATTAACTACCTGCTGCTTGTTGGCATCAGGCATTATTACCATATGGTTCTTGGCGCCGGCAAACGCCTGTACCCGTTTCAGATTGTCGGTACCGGTTTTGTAGATATACTGGCCCACGTTGACCGAGCCCACGAAGGAGATCGCTTTAATATCCGGGTGATGCAATATGGCATCGACCTGCTCTTTCGCACCATGCACTACCTGTAATACGCCTTTTGGCGCACCGGCCTGAACAAACAGTTCTGCAATTTTGTTAACCGTCATCGGGTCTTGCTCAGACGGTTTTAAGATAAAGGTATTGCCACAGGCAATTGCCATCGGGAACATCCACAATGGTATCATCGCCGGGAAGTTAAATGGGGTAATACCGGCACAGACACCCAGTGGTTGAATGTAACTGTAGGTATCGATGCTTCGCGCCACGTTTTCAACAGTTTCGCCCATCATTAATGAAGGAATATTGGCTGCCTGCTCAACCACCTCAATACCACGCCAGACATCGCCTTTGGCGTCTTCTACGGTTTTACCCAGTTCCTGACAGATAATGTCGGCAATTTCGCCCTGGTGTTCTTTTAATAAATGAGCAAACCGCATCATTAAGCGAGCGCGCTCAGATACCGGTACTTCTTTCCAGGTTAAAAACGCCGCTTTGGCCGATTCTACTGCCCGGGTCATTTCTTCCTGGGTAGCGCAAGGAACCTGAGCAATCACTTCCTGGGTAGCCGGGTTGGTAACGGGGATCAGTTTGTCGCTGTTAGAGCTGACGAACTCGCCGTCGATAAAATGTTTAACCTGTTGTGTCATATTGCTTCTCCC